>Ga0214921_10000138_pt1 | contig 139532 bp, 117 predicted proteins | sample LL1505_MetaG_FD_177992 | JGI IMG/M metagenome (GOLD analysis project Ga0214921, IMG submission 177992) | Freshwater microbial communities from Lake Lanier, Atlanta, Georgia, United States - LL-1505 | ecosystem: Environmental > Aquatic > Freshwater > Lake | place: USA: Georgia | collected... | reverse complement strand
CAGTCGTCGTCGCAGCCCTCACCGCCCTGCACCAGCAGGTTGGTGAGCTCAGGCACGTTGCCCACCATCTTCGCGTAGCCCGCCTGCTTGCCAGGCTCCTGCGTGAGCTCATTCCAGATGTGGAGCCAGTTGCCGTAGTGCTTGTCGATGCGCTGGCCACCGATCTCAATCTCCACGTTCTTCACCAGGTTGTGGCCCACCCAGTTCAGCCAGCGGAACTGCGCGCCAGAGCCGTCGGCGGTCTGGAGGGTCACCTTGGGCAGCGTCGCCTGGAGATACACACGATGAATTAAGTCACCATTACGCTGAATGGTGCAAGTCACCTTCTTGCCGAAGCCAGGAGAGCCGTTGAAGGGGTTCTCAATGGACTCCATGGCAAAGTTGGTGTGACGGCGGTACACCACCTTGAAAAAGGTAATCTGGGGATTACCCGTCAGATACACGTCTTGGGCGCCGTAGGCAACGAGCTGCATTAAACCACCACCAGTCATTTCTGTTTATACCCTTTCCTTAGAAAAAAATTTTGGCGGCGGTGGCGGCCAGCCCGCCCAGATTTTCTCCAGCCGGTCTCCAGCCGGGGAGTAAAGTTTTTTCGAATATTTTTTTTGGTCTAAACAAATGAAAACCTTCCCAATAGAATGGCCGCAAGGAATGCATTTTTCAATATAAAACCCACGAAGCGTAGTAATCCTGAGGCAAGAACCACTTTAGATGCTCTTCATACATTTCAACTGAAAAAGCTACAAAATAACCAACAGAATGTGAATTCCCTATTAGAACAAGTAAGCACCATACAATCATATATATCAACATCGACGCAATCCTATGAAATATCCGATTACAATGCCCAGCTTCATAAAATCCAAAAGGAGTATTCGACCCTACATGAGAATGGACCAATATATGACTACTATCTCAAGACGGGTGAGTTAGTATTCGATTATTATGATATTCAGGCCAAAATTCAAGAAGGCGCAGCGGGCCCTGTGAAGCGCCCCGTATCGAAGCCGGGGAGTATATTTGCAGCCCTGGAAACCGCCGCAAAAACGGATGATCCTCAATCTCTCCTAGGCGAACACACAAATGAAACATTGGGTCGTGATAAACTACTCGATTCCTATCTGCAGAAAATCGATCCCCAGCATGCACGTGGTAGTCATGAAATAGAGTTTGAAACATTCGGTGATTGTCCAGATTGTGGCACGGAGATGACATTCAGTTCGAATGAGGCCGTGTTTACATGCACAAAATGTGGGTATCAAGATTTCGTGCTCATTGATTCTGATAAGCCGAGTTATAAGGATCCTCCCAGAGAGGTTAGTTATTATGCATATAAACGTATCAATCATTTCAATGAGTGGCTTGCACAATTCCAGGCCAAGGAGAGTACGGAAATTCCCCAGGAAGTCTATGATGCAATCGTGATCGAGCTCAAAAAGGAACGTATTATGGATTATAGGACACTGAAGGCATCTAAGGCCAAGGAAATTCTAAAGAAGCTGAAGTTCAATAAATATTATGAGCATATTCCTCATATATTGAATCGCCTAAATGGTCAAACAGCGCCTGTTATGACACGCGAAGTGGAGGAAAAGTTGCGGTATATGTTTAAGGAAATTCAGCCCTCCTTTCAAAATCATTGCCCAAAAGGCCGGAGTAATTTTCTTTCGTATTCGTATGTTTTGTATAAATTCTGTGAATTACTGGAATTGGACGAATATCTTCCATGTTTTCCTCTTTTGAAAAATCGCGATAAATTGTATATTCAGGATAAAATCTGGCAAAAAATTTGCGCAGATTTATCATGGGAATTCATTCGGTCTATTTAATGCTAGCGCTAAGCACTTAGCGGTAGGTACAAGATAAGCACACCCCCTTTTGGGGGGGTGCGCTTATCGTCGACACATTAGATTAGCGCGCCATGGGGAATCCCACCAGGTTGGCACCCAGTCCGAAACCGGCGCCCTGGCGTGCCGATAGTCCATAGACGGGAGAGAGGAGATTCGAATCAAGAACTAAGAACACAACCGCCGCCGTGAGAGACACCTTTAATACATCTGCAACCGGGAGAGAGCGCTTGGCAATAAACACCGCCGCCACCGCCACCGCCAAACCCTCTATAAGAGCACGTAATACTATTACAAGGACACGCTGTACAAATACTTGGGGATCCATTTATATTCTATGTATAGAAATTAACGCGCCATCGGAAATCCTACAAGGTTCGCGCCCATACCGAAACCGGCGCCCTGTCTCGCGGAATGACCAATCATCGGGGACACAACGTCCAGAATCGCGAAAACCGCGGCGGCAACAAGGGCGAGGCAGAGAACATCACCCACGGGGAGGCTCTGCTTAGGAATATAGATGGCCGCAATGGCAACGAAAAGACCCTCTACCAGATACTTAATCACACGATTTACAATAACAGATGCCGGGTCCATTTATATTATACCCTTAGATTTTTTTACCCACTTAAACTTGATAGATATATCTTTTCATATACAATGTCATCTGAACCTCGTGAGGATTTCCTTACAGAAGATCCGGAGATCCCTGGTCAGAAATACTGCCTGCTGAGTTTTCTGAGTCCGGAAAAGGTTCTGAACAAAAAGGAGGTCTTCCTGTTCTCCAAGTTTCTAGAGTCATTCGAGTATTCGCTACGCGTGGCGTCATTCGAAACCTTCATGGTTCGCGAGTTTAAGAATGTATATAATGCTCTCACGGCCGAGTCCGATAAGGCCGAGGCCGCCGATTTGAGCGGAGTGGCCCTTGCATTGCGCAGTGCCCGCCCTCATCTTGACCAGATGATGGATCGCTTTCAGGAGCATGTGAAGACGACGAAGGATGACCTGAAGGAGTCAAAGGTGAAGAGTATGTATGAGGATTTCATGTACAAGAACAAGGTCAGCCTAGAGGAGGAGTTTTACAAGCTGAATAATTTCAACACGTGTGTGCGGGGACTGAAGATCCGTGGCACATATAACTCGAAGGAGGAGGCCACCCTCCGTTCGAAGAAGCTACAGAAGGTCGATACGCTCCATAATATTTTTATTGGAGAGGTCGGAAAGTGGTTGCCGTGGGATCCGGAGCCCGCTGATATTCAGGATCAGGAGTATGCAGAGGAGCAGCTGAACACTCTAATGAAAAAGTATAAGGAGAATCAGGAGGCGCGCGACGAGTTTGAGCGGGAAAACCGGGCGCGTGTTCTGGAGGCGTCGAAAAAGGCAAAGGTCGGAGTGGCGGGAACGGAGGAGCAGGTGGACGTGAACTCCATGTTTAGCGCGGATGGACCGGCCGATCTCGCGATTGCAAGGAAGATGGAGAAGAATGTCGATAAGATGGATTAAACACTGCTGAGTATATCAATAATCGATATTTGGCCAATCTCCTGGACTACGAAATCATTTATTGAAACCGACGTATGTGCCCTATTAGACCCCTTCGCCTCCTCGCGACACATTGGACACATTTGTTTATGATTAGCACTATACCATTGTGTCAAACATGCCATATGAAATACATGGTTACATGATGTGATCACTCGGGCTGTTTCAATCACTTCACAACATATAGGGCATTCTGCCATTTGTGGTATTCAAATGCATTCACGTATATTCAATTTTTATGATTTACTTTGAGAAAATCATAAAAAATGTACTCGGCATTTTTAATTAAAATAGCCCTCGGGTTCAACATTGTATCCGTCCGTTCTGTCATCGCGCTTATAGCATTTTGTGGTTCCAGGTTCTGCTCCAGGTTGACAGAACTCCCCCTCTCCACAGGGATTCGGCCTACAGGTTAGATCTTGAAATCCCTCGGGAAACATCGGCGCAAACATCTGCTTTACAGAGGGTAGTAGAGCTACAACCACTACAAGAACACCAAATAAAGCAAGCAATCTGTATATCATGATCATATCCTTTGCCATTCTATTATAATCTATAGAATTTTAACGAGGCAATACGGGAAGAGGGGCAGATTCAATCGGCATAGTAGTTTCTTGTGAAATACAGAATCCATTACCGCATCGAAGGGGTGACGCACATGCCGGAAGATTGGCACCACAACGAATTACGGGGATAGGATTAATTAGATTCTCTAAAGATCCGCTCATAGCTGTAATATTGCCGGCGGCGTATACTGCACTGAAAACAACAATAAGGCCAATCAATACTATAAGATATATACTCTTCATTCTATCGGGCGCATAGATAATTAGAGCCAAGTACTTGGCGATTAGTGGACGGGCAGCTCAAGTTTTACGTACATTTATAGCCGGCCCTTTGAGGCGCTTCACTTCATTCGGGTCATATTGCTGATTGAATTCATCCTCCTTATCGCGATAAAAGGCGGCAGAATGCTGCCAAAATTCGGCAGCCCCTATACGGAAATCGGGCTGTATATCAGCCTTATACCAAAAAATGGTATCCTCTAACTTGGCACTCTGGCTCGTATTATCAATCACGAGACATTCATAATTCTGTGTACATTGATCCATAATTTGACAGAAAAATTCGAAGGAGGGGAAGGCCGATGCATAATTCTCGTAAATACGTTTACGATTATTCATATAGGGCTCTCGTAAAATAAATACAAAGTCGACGTTGGTACGGAGCGCCGGTTGAATACCGAGGGGGTACTGCATAGTGATCAGGAAGAATACCTTCAACCAACGGCCGTTCATGAAAAGATACCGGATATTTTTGTCATGTGTCCAACTATCGTCGTACATGCAGTCGTCCAAGATCATAAAAGAACGGGGATCGATCCTCGACTTTACATTTGTTTGAATATCCTTTTGAATTTTCGCCATCATTAATTTCTGGCGTTTCACGAAATTTGCCAAAATAACCTGATTATACTCTCCGTGAATAAACAACGGAGGAATCATTTTGCCATAAAAGGAATTCGACTCTTCTGTTCCACTAATCACTGTTCCCAGGGGCATATTTTGATGATGAAATAACAAATCCCGCACAAGAGTTGATTTTCCTGTACGGCGACGCCCAATAAAAATTACTACGGCATCTTGAGGAATTCTCTTCATGTCGAACTTCTTGATATTGAAATTCACTTGTGCAGTAGCCGCCATTGATAACTATTAGAAAATATTTAAAATTTTTGCGCTTTTTGGCGGAGACATCATTCTGTGTTAGAGCAAGAATGGCAACACCTCAACTCCGGGGAATAGAATTACCCAAACCATGTTTCCGGATGGGGCGGCTTTCCCCCGAATTACTACACGTGAATGGATATGAACATCTACAAACATTTTTTCCGACACTGACGAAAATTTTCCGGATTGCAAAGCGGACCTATGACAATGAAATCTGGATGGATACAAAATGGCGAATCACTTCGATTGATTGTTCCGGAACATCCGGTCCATGCAATGTAAAACTGGAAGAAAATAAGGATACTTCGGGATGTCTTGCAACTGATACGAAATCTGTATTTATGAAAGTGACACACCTATTAGATCCCATTCACTGGATACAGGGAAAGTATGGTCTTCCTAAAAATATGGGTCTACCATGGCATCATCGTAGTTGGATGAGCACGTGTCAGAAACTACAGGACCCGGGAAATCAGGCCTATATTGAAACCATATGTTCCTATGTATTGGGCCGTATCCGAGAGGAGGATATCAGTCCCCACTTCAATATGTTCTATGGAAGTTTCTGTGCTTTGGCAAAAACCTATCGCTACAACTTGACAGAGGATTATAACTCATATCGATATGAAAGATGGTTTTGGAATGGGTATAAGCGGGGCGTATTTCGATGCAAGGTTCAATATGCCGATAATTCGAACGAATCGGTGTCACAAGAGGAAATTGATGAACTTCTTCGGGAGAACACAAGCGATGAGGAAGTATCGGAATTAGACAATGTGGTTATAGATGAAAATGTGGAAGAATCCACTTTAGAAGAGGTGGCACTTGATGGGTTTTCAGATGAGAATGTCATTTTACGTAACTCCGAAAAATCAGGAACATCTTCCGAATGTTCCGAATCTTCCGAACATACCGATGAAGATGAATCATATGAGTTGCCCTACAAAATTTATGCCGAAATCTCGAATTATCCTGTTATGTTGATTTTAACGGAAAAGAATACGGGAACGATGGATGAACTATTCGAAAATATAGAGGAAGTAGGGGCCGAACCTGGAACGGATGCCTGGGAAAATAAATGGACTGCATGGATATTTCAGGTGATTTCTGCCCTATCGTGTCTACAAAGATTGATTGGATTTACACACAATGACCTGCATACAAACAATATAGTTTGGACCAAAACGGAGCAAACCCATTTATATTACAAAACATATGATAATACCTATTTCAAAATACCGACCTATGGTAAAATTTTTCGTATTATTGATTTTGGTAGGGCCATATTTTGTGTGAATAAACACATGTTTATTAGCGACGATTTCAAGATTGGAAATGATGCAGAGGGGCAATACGTATTTAAACCGCTTGTACAGAGCTTTGAAAAGGAGATACGCCCCAACTTTTCGTTCGATTTATGCCGATTAGTGGTAAGTATGATTGATGGAATTTTCAAAGTGAAGCCGGCTAAACGCAAGAAGGGAGGAATTTTAAGTAAGGAGCCGGGATTAGAAATATATGAAACTATTTCGGATCTCTATAACTTTCTATGGCGTATGATGATTGATGATAATGGGCAAAATGTATTTATTAAACCGAATGGTTCGGAACGATTTCCTGGATTTGACTTGTACAAACACATTGCAGAGTTTGTACATGTTGCAATACCATGCCAGCAAATAGTCCAACCGATTTTTGGAAAATATCATATACAGGAAAAGCAGGTGCCTTCCAACCAAAAAGTGTACTCATTGTTTTGTTAGAAGTTGGGAACACCGACTTTTACTTCGGGGTCGGTAGATAGAAGAAGGGGATCCGGAGTGGTAGTTTCCCCACCTCCATCCATTTTGGGAAGAGTGGGAATCCGGAAGGCTACAAGTCCACATAGGAATTGAATTAGCTTAGAAGTGGATTCGGGAAGAACTTGCATGATAATCATAAAAAGAACGGCACCCAAAACAAAATCTCTGGCAAGAATTTTTGTTTCGGGAAGTTTGTGATCAACATAGTACATAGTTCCAGCGGACATTGTCATTAGTGAAATACCACCTAAAATGGGGCCAATCCACATTGGATACGTTGTTTCGGACATTCTGGTGGCGAAGAAGGAAATCCTCTTTCAAAATTTACGCGGGTAATTCATCACACTCAATTCCGCCCAAAATATCATCCTCTTTTATTTCCATTGAATCTGTATCAATAAATTCCATTTCTTGATTTGTAAAATTCAAAATTGGGGTCTCTTCCTTATCTTCCTTGACTTCCTTATCTTCCTTGACCTCCTTGACTTCCTTGACCTCCTTATCTTCCTTGACCTCCTTGACTTCCTTATCTTCCTTTACGACATCCTTATCTTCCTTTACGACCTCCTTATCTTCCTTGACCTCCTTATCTTCCTTGACCTCCTTATCTTCCTTGACCTCCTTATCTTCCTTGACCTCCTTATCCTCCTTTACAGCCTCCTTCGGTTCAAGAATAGAGTTCGATTCGGCATCAGCATCATCCTCCTCTTCCTCATAATCCGTATCACTTTCCTCCGTCGATAAATATTCCCGTAATATACTCTTGACCGGCAACATTGTCCGTATTCCCAAAAGGATTCCATCATTAATAAGACCCTCAATTTCTCTCATATTTTTCTGACGTTCAAACGTTGTCCCAGTTGTGGAGAAAAGGAACGCATTTGTCCAAAGTAGACGAGCACATTCGCGCAAGGTCCGATGTAAAAAATGGTCCATTTTGGGAATTGTGATTTGTAGTTTTCGACTCTTATTTGTCAACCGAATCGCCGATAATACCTTCGTATGTGCAATAAATACTGCCGTCAATAACTCCTCTAAATAATCGCATTGTGTGTTGATAGCAATATGCTGTGTCTCCCGTTGAACTTTATCGATATTCCAATCGGCAATCCCCTCTAGCAGTGTTTGGAAGTTGACTAAATACTTCGCCTTATCTTCGGCCTGTTTCGCCTTTTCCAGCATGTCTAAAAAATACTTGTGCAGTGCAGGCGTCAGATACTGACAAAGCTGGCGCGTGTATTCACCTTTCGCGTCTGCATACACGTTCACACCATCCCCTGCAACTTCCATACTAGTTTTACCTCTCACCTTCTCTGCCCATTTCTGAACGCATTAAATACAATGTGAGTTGAATCCACGGAGAGGATCCGGAACCAATAGCGCGCAACGCCTCTATACCATTCTTATCGATATTGCCGGACAATATGTGTTGTTCAATCAAATCATAGGGATCGTATCCATTGATCCGGGCTGCCGGAATATCTTTCCAAGAATTCAATTTCGGAAATTGAGTTTGTTTCAAAAGTTGGAGAGCCACGGCCTTTTGAACATTTTGTTGTTGCCGAAAAGATTTATTGGATTTCATCGAAACAATTGTGCAACGGGATAAAATAGGTGGCGACATTTTCCATATCTCTCGAACTTCCAGGGCACACACCACATTTGACGATGCAGTTTCCAAAATTCGCCGTAAAAAGGCTTGGGCCTCTTGGGTCAAATCATCGGCACCTTCGATCCAAACAACAAGGGGTTCTTTGGAACGCACCTGTTGATGCAGTATCTCACGTCCCTCTCGAAGAGAACGATCAATTCGTGTATTCCAACGAAAAAGGCGTGAACGCATGGAAATAGCCTCTTCCCGTATCCATCGCGATTTTCCAGTGCCAGGCTCACCACATACCAGTAGCGCGCCTTTCCACATGTTTCGATTCATCTTACATACAAATCATACTACAATCTTAAGTCCCCCTAGATTCCCTTTAAGAAATCCTCATAAAGCAAATCATCGCCTGTGGCATTTCGTGTGAGATCTTGGCTCGCCATCAAGGGATTGGAATGAATCCCCGAGAGGATTTCCCGGCTATTGCGCTGTTGGCTCACATCCATTTTCAGAGGAACGCGGTATTTTACCTGTCCGATATCGCCCACGCCAGACGGAATAGAAACGACCCGATTCACGGCATTGGAGCGATCATTCACATAATCCCCGTCCAATCGCCGAGTGGTCTGATGAATGTTTCCATCAAATACGGCAAGTGAACCGCCATTTCCATGAATGGGGCTACGACCCTTGGCAATCTGCTCATTCACCGGATTGGTGCGCATGTTATATGCTGCATCGTGGCTGGTAAAATCTTTATTGGTGGCATTCGGTGTTCCGAAATAGTCCGATTTCGCAGAGATCTGCGATTTCTGAGTGGGCTTGGCAATGTCTTCCGGATCATACACTTTGAGTTTGTTCGGGGCAGAGGCCGACGCCGATATTCCCAAATAATCCCATTTGATGGTTCCTTCGCGAATTGTTGTTCTGGCCGTATCATTCGGATCCCACACCGTAATGGCAGGAGCACCCCCGGCATATCCAACAGGTGTTCCCGTCTGGCGTATGGATCCCTCCGCTTCTGAGCGTCTCGTGGGCCGAGCAGGATCCGTATAGTGTATGGTGACATTGCCTGAATCTGCAGGGACAAGATTCAGACCCATGACGCGCTCCCCTGTGACATTTCGCTCATTGGGGCGCATTTCGATGGCAGAACGACCATAGTCGTTTTCGGCGGCATCCGTATTCCCCGTAGTATATGAGGTCATATCGGCATTACGGAAGCCGGCACCGCCATATTGCTGAACCATGGGTGTACGATAGGAGCCAGTGACGTAGGACTGGCCATATTCCTGAGAAGCCGCCGTGCCGAAAATCTCGGCGGACGTTTCCGGACGACTAGTATGTTTCATGACCTGGACCGGGCGGGTGGCCTCTTTCACCACATCACCGGTGGTAACAAAGAAACGTTCGCCGGATTCATCAATGTAAAAGCGATCCGGCCGGTACTTGCGAACCTCACCTGCATCTTGGGCCGCCCCACCAATGAAATGTTGCCCAGGAACCACCGGCTGGTTATACGTGAGCTTCGGGTTATCAGATGTGCGAAGGTCATCTGTCCGTTTTAGATTGTCAATCATGTATTGATTCACCTCATATTGCTGAAATCCACCCTTTCCTGCAATACCGAATCCCTCATTCAGAGCGGGAGCTACACGGGTGGGTTCAAAGGGGCGCTCACCTGCCCGACTTCTCGGGTCATTGATACGACTCTGTATGAAATCCGTGCTCGACTCGAGTCCAAAAGGCGTGCCATAGGGCGTATTCGCCGTGTCGAACATCGTCTCCACCTCGCGCTTTTTGATTTGATTGATACCGGAGCCTGTGAAATTATTCAAAATGCCGCTGTTCGTATCCGGGGCCATATTTTGTTTCACACGGCCTCCAAAAAAGGGCGTCATATTGTTGTGTGTGAACTCGCCGGCCTTTATCTGTGTTCCCGTAAGCTCGCTCGTAATATAATCATTCTCGACATAGGTTGGTTTTACTTCGAATCCAGAAGGATTTAGAGCAACAGAGGGGCTCGAACTATCGAGGGGCTCCGGGGCAGGCTCAAGTGCTCCTACGGGGGTCGCTACAGCCGGATAGGAGGACATCAGACCCTGTTGTTTCTCTTTAACGGGTTCCGAAGGAGGGGGCTTAACGCCCGTGAGCGTGTTATATTGTTCCTCGAGAGAGGCTTCGCCCTCATTCGAATAAGGGGTATCCTGAAAGGGTTCTTTGTTGCTTGTGAGCCGTGATACAAGGTATCCAAGGCCTCCTAAAGCAAATAAGGCGGCAGCTTCCATTTATCCTATTCATATCAGTGAGTTTTGCATCGTTCTTTATCGAGCAACTTGGATGGGATAAAATGATCAAACGACGTTTCAAAAGTGAGTTGTGGCTGGTGAGGGAGTGATTGCCAGCGATTCCAGCCCGTGCCTCTTAGTGTACAGGGCGGGTTGTCAAGGCGGTTAAACAACAACGGAAAGGTCTCGTCGGGGGCGGCCTCATAGGGTGTATTATTCATCCGATTGGTTGTGGGATTGTATAGAGTGTCCGTCTTAACACGGCTTCCAAACCGATTTATGCCCATCAGGTCGGATTCCACGTCTGTCTTCCATTGGCCACTGGACCAACTCCCTCCACTCTTTTGAATACGGGTCGTGGCATTCACGGGAAAACTGGTAGGGCAATTCGCGCCCGGGGGATTAATATAATATCGGAGGGCATAACTTGTGATGCGCATATCATCCATTTGATGAAAATCGTCAAACTTAGGTCGTGTAAGCGCCTGCTGTTTTGCGGTAATAGACATTCTCTGATAGGGAACATCAATATTTTTGCGGTTGCCCACATGTTTCTTTTACAAGTGGGACCGGTCCTATAACGGATGGGTAGGCAAACATTTGAACCGGCTTCAAATGTTGAAGCGTCGTGTCTAGCTGAATCGTTTGTTTCGGATTGGAACGAACTATGACAGCCTCTTTTGTCGGAAGATGATGGCGCTCGATAGAATCGGAATTCGGTCGGGTAATCCCTTTCAGATCAGATTCAATGTCGGGCCAATTCGTCTTTGTTAGAGAAACCTCGTTTCCTCCCACGAGACCTAGCATATGCCGAGCCGCTTTATCGTGTTCCACTTCATAGGCAAAACGGGAATACATTTGGGGATTTTCCTGTGCATCGATCACGGGTGCTGTCTTGTTCACGGAATCATATGCCTCTGTCAAAGATGCCATAGTTCTATTATATCTACTTACAAAATCAACGAAACGTTAATTATGTAGAGCAGCATATATCTGTAGCCAATTAGCAATTCACATCGCGAATATAGGCACGGCTAGGAAGTCCGCCACGAATCCACCCAGGAGAGGCATCTTCCGTAATGAGATTATTGGCATTCTGAATATTCTCTTTCAAATTCGGAATCATCGGCGTGAATACTCCATCGAACCCCATTTCGGTAATCGTGCCACACTCCTTGCCCTCACGTACCTGCTCGCTGTGAAGTAGAAGACTCTCCACGTCGGGGTTTCCACGACCGCCGCCCATATAGGGAACGGAGAGGAAGGGGCGCGCCTGCGCCCGAATCAGGCAACGATTGCTCTTGAATTCGGGCTGGTTGCGCAGAACGGAGTCGGAGTCAATCGAGGCGTTATTCAGACCGAATCCCTCGCGAGGATATAACATATATTCCTGAACTGCAAGAGGATTCACCTCTTTTGCATCCTGCACAAGATTCGTCGTTACATATTGACCGGGGCCCACAGATTGTTTGAAATATTGCTGAAGTCCGCACGAATCATCGCGCGTGTGTGTTAGACGATTGAGTTGCATGTTTCTGTCATCATATCCGGTTTTTTATTTATATAAACTAGATGAAAAATAACTCGGCCAAATTCTGTAGTTGCATCAAAAGCGTAAGGAAATCGGTGAAACCTCGTAATAATGGGACAAAGGAGGGGGCGGCAATCGCGATATGCGTATCGAAAATGCTTCATACGAAGGGAAGAACCTTGAAGAAGTTTTCCTGTAAAAAGCCTGCCGGACCCTATTTAAAAACCCAGACACGAAAGGCGGCGAGGCGTTAGGTAACGTCTACTACCGAAGTTAACTACTTGGCGGTATTCACAGAATCCACATTTAACCATGGCATTGCTGCCCCATCCGTTCCGGGAATACACGGCCCGCCCTCTTTGCACGTTTTACCGGGTATCTTGTAAAGCCAGTTTTGATACGAATCTACATCGTTCGGAATACTGGTAGAAGGCATGGTAATGAACTGGCGCTGGCTTTGATTTCTGCCGAAGACATCTGTGGGATCGCGATTGAACTCCGTTCGAAAATAATCGTCCATGGTAATCTGTATCTCAGGGTCCATAACGGAACCGGCGGCAGGTCGTGTCGGGTTGTATTTGATTTCATCCACGAGAACATTCATAAAAGGGTTTCGAGATGTGGGCATCGTTCGGTCATATCCCGTTCCTGGAGCAAACGTATTCTGACCAATAACATCTACACCCGGGATAAAGGGTTCATATTCTTTTCGGATTTTCACGATGGACGATACGGAGGGATATATGACAAGGAGGCCAAAAAGACCGACCGCCACGAGGGGTAGATACATCTTTGATGAACGCCAGAGAGCATACGCGGCGGCGGCCATGATGAATACAACAAGAACGATCTGATTCACGATCTCACTCAAACATGTCATATTTGTGCTGTAAAAAAACTGCGTTTTGAATATTATAAGCGGGTTTTCCCATATATATGGGTCGCATAATGAGGCAGTATTCATCTACCAATACATGTTAAAATCGTGGAAATGTCATCAAAAGCGTTGATTGTATTACTTCTTTTTACGCTGATCAAGCTTCTTTCTTAGACGCTCCCGTACTTTCGAAAGGCGACCCTCATTGTCGTGGCCCGTTGCACGGGCCGTTTCCATATCACTGAAATTGAAGGCATTACGGAAAGTCTCCATTAACTCCACAAAGGCGGGATGTTCCTGGAATTCCTTCATCAGTTCCTCCGCCTCCGCCACGAGTTCGGCAGGCTTGAGTTCTCCGCGAGCCACCTTTTCCTGTAGACGCTTGCCTACGCGCATCATGGCACCCTTTATAGTATTCGGGTCCATCATAGATGCCGACATAAGGATTTCGAAAGCACGGGTGGGGTCGCGCTCGCATGCTTCCAGCTGTTCCTTGGTAATTCCAAAATCGGAGGGCTTGAATTCTTTGACCATTTCTTCGGCAAGCTTTGCCAACTTCCCCTTTAGAAAGCGCTCCGGAAGAGGGGGGAGAGCATTGGAACCATCCTTTGACCCGAATGTTTTGAAGATTAGCTTTGAGATGCTATCAAAGTCGAGCTTGTTCATGGAGGCACGGGCCTCGCGCATCATGTTGTCGGCCCACTCCTTTGTAAACTCACCAGATCCTTGAAAGGCCACGCATAGATTGAGAAGCGATAGGTATTCGTGGATGGCCGCCCGGGTCTTCTTGCCAGTGGTGGCCCAGAGTTCCGGGCCAAGCTCTACGCCGGGGAGAACCTTGCCAGGCGTTTTTGTTTGATCGGTGCGAATGGAATAAGACGATAGCACTTCCGTCTTATATTTCTCAATCCGCTCTCCCTCGGGTAATTCGACTGCAGCGTTAATCTCCGTGGAAAGTTCGGGAAAGGTCTTGAGAAGATCTTTTGCAAATTCCACATACTTTTCATGAAACTTCGGAAGCAACTCAGAGGCGTCCGGTGTTGTCATTCTTCTTAGTTCTTGGATTACTCAAAACACATTCTTTACGCCCCTATTTTCGACGGCCACCTCCTGCACCGCGGAAGCCCAGCCTCTTAGTAATCCACGGCCAGACAAAGATATATATGAGATACACGATGGTAATGAGAAAGATGATATAGCTGATCATTCCAACAAGACGTGATAGATAGCAGAACCAGGTTTGATCTGTAGAGGAGCATTGCGTGATTCCTCCAGCATGAAACATCATACCGGAGTTGCCAATGATAGAGGAGCCGAGGCCGCCTGCAGCGGCACCGCCACTTTTGCCTTTAAACCCTTCTTCTTCCCGCTGCATTCTATTTTTGTTTAATATTTTACACCGGAATCGCGTGCCTTCTTACAAAGAATGCACAGAACCTTGAGATAATTCCAGATTGCCGATTGATTATCTTGGGACATGGTTGTCCAATGGCGGTCAAAAATCATCAATGCAGGGGACATTTCATTGTACCTATTTGCAATCTTATTCTTTGCATACTCAATTACATACTCGGCATCCTCCGCCTGAATCTTCTCATCTAGGTCCTTACATACATGTTTCCAAAAGAGGTCTAGAATCAACTTGGGATTGATTTTCTTCGCTGCCTGAATCGCATCTAGCCCATTCTTGATATCGCGCTCCTCAGGATAGGTCATCGACAGCTCTTCAAAAAAACGAATTAGCTGAGTATTAAATGCGCCCAGAGAGGTCATCTTATATTAAAAGTGTGCAAATATCTTTAGACCATTATCGGTGTATGCTTGGCTTCCGTAGACGTTACATTACGAACGTGCCGGAGCCCGTGGTAGACCCGTTTCACGTTCACGCTGATAGGCCTCCATTTGTTTATCAAAAAGCTCCTCTTTTTTCGAACGGCGATTGGTAGCATTGATTGTCTCTGAAAATGTATTTTGTGTCTTATCACCGACTCCGGCACTTCCATTCAGAAACGAAAATGCTCCAGGCATCGATATTCCGCCATCTCCCTGTGTGGATGTATCAGCATTCACGCCACTATAGCTGAATCCCTTCGAAAAACTGCTCTGTTCCATGAAGCTATAGGCATCCGGATCGTTCGATGAATTCGGGCTCGGACCCTGATGCCCCTGTTGATTGGATGACCCGCCACCGCCGTCCTTCATTTTCTTTTCATATAACCAATTCATCACATCCGAATCTGTCCTCGGCTCTCCTTCGCCGGGAACTACGATGGTCGGAACTTTCTTCAGCCATGCAGGGAGTGCCGGCCTTCCAGGAGCAGGGTCAACACAAATATAACGGAACATGCCCTTCCACGGCGTCTGTGAAAGTTCCGATATGAATGCCTTCGACCATTTACAGCGATTGCTATAATAACAGAGATGGGTCTGCTCGGACATTTCCTGATAATAACGGGGAATACCTGTAATAGTGTTTTTCGCGCGCAAGGCTTAAAATTGAATAAATGAAAGTTCTTCTAAATAATAGAAATGTCATCTGTCCAAAGCAAAGATCCCGTCCAATCCAAGAAGTTCCAATTTCGTAAGGGACCTGCCCCCATCGCCGATGTTTTCAAATCGGTCGTAAAAACATCAAATGATAGTATTACATTCACCATTAGTCCCACGGATGTTGCCTATGTAAATACTCTTCGTAGGGTTATGCTGACAGAAGTGGAAACTATCGGGTTCCGGTCAGATATTCTTGAAAATGGCAGCACGTCCGATGTGCTTATGAAGAAAAATAGTACCCCTATGAGCAATGAAATGCTGGCACATCGCGTCGGCCTTCTACCGATTCATGTCTCGAATCCTCTTGACTGGAAGAGTGATATGTTCACATTTGAGCTCAACGTGAGCAATACGGGGGTAGACCCGATTGACGTGGAGGCCGGTGATATAACCATCATGCAGATTCGTGAGGGCGAGGAACCTGTGAAGATTCCCAGCACACAGCTCTTTCATCCTGACCCCATTTCCCAGAGGACGCCCCTTCTTGCAGTTCTCAAAGGGCGTGTAGGAAATCAGGAGCCGGAGTCATGCCATTTCACTGCGAAGGCCACTATCGGGATTGGTCGTGAGAATGCCCGATTCATTCCTGTGAGCCAGTGCTCCTATAAGTATACGCTCGACACTGATCCGGAACGTCGCCTAGAGTATTTTAATAACTGGCTTGTAACACATAAGAAAATCGATCCGGCGGAGTTGAGTGAGGAGCGGAAGAAGGAACTCCAGCGGGAATTTGGAACCATGGAAGTGGCCCGCTGTTTTCTCGTGAATGAGCAAAATGAGCCCTATAGTTTCGATTTTGTAGTGGAGAGTGTTGGGCCCCTGAGTCCCAACTATATTGTGGCGCGGGCTATTCAGGTCATTCAGGAAAAGGTGACAAAGTACGCTTCCGTAGATGTGGGCGACTTACCTGAAAATGTGAAGGTGTTTCCGGCCGACGCACGAATGAAGGGATTCGACTTCCTCTTTGAAGGTGAGGACCATACTCTTGGCAATCTCCTACAGGCGTGGATTGATGCAAATCATATGGATTCAGGGGAGGCCACTTTCGTGGGATACAAGGTGCCGCATCCTCTCAAGGACGAAATGGTTCTGCGGATTGGTGTAGAGAGTGGTACAGAGGATGATGCACGGAAAGTTCTCATGAAGGCGGCACGCGGTATTAGCCAAATGTTTAAGGGCTGGGGCGAGAACTGGGCAACTGCAAGCGGAAGCGCTATAAGTCAGTCTGTGGGGAGTGCATTTAGGGCAAGGCGGGCTGTTTAAGAGTTACAGACATCTATTTGGCTCTAATATTTAGAGAAATTACTAAAAGTGAATTCTCTAAATGTGACATTGAATGATATTTTTTGCGCGCCAAGCCGTTTAATCGACCTCCTCTACCTTCGGACCACTCGGGGGCGTCTCAGTGGTAGCACCACTATAATCGGTGGCCCCATATAGCTTCATCATAAGAGGGCGAATAGCCTCCTCGGCGGCCACCTTACGATTCATATACTCATCCTTCGTTTCACTGGGGTGAGTGTCCAGCCACTCGATATGCTCCTTTAGCAACTCCTCTGCCTTTGCCAAAGTCTCTGCATCGAGCTTCTCCTTGGCCTTTTCATCACGGAAGGAATTGCGTGCATTATAGAGATATGACTCTAGATCATTCTTTGCAGTAATACGCTCCATTGCCGCCTTATCATCCGCCGACGCCTTCTCGGCCTCCTCTACCATCCGCTCAATATCCTCCTTGCTCAGGCGCCCCTTCTCATTCGTAATCGTGATCTTCTGGGACTTGCCCGACGACTTCTCAGAGGCCGACACGTTCAGAATACCATTGGCATCCATGTCAAATACGACCTCAATCTGAGGAATACCACGAGGAGCAGGCGGAATCCCCTCCAGACGAAACGTGCCGAGAAGACGATTGTCCTTCGTGAACTGGCGCTCGCCCTCGAACACCTTAATATCTACGGCGACCTGATTGTCCGCGTAGGTAGAAAACACCTGCGACTTCTTGACAGGAATCGTCGTATTCCTCTTAATCAGCGTCGTCATCACGTCGCCCGCCGTCTCTAGACCGAGGCTCAGAGGGGCCACATCCAAGAGGAGAAGCTCACTCGCGGCGTCGTTCTTGCTGTTGCCACTGAGAATGTGGGCCTGGACCGCCGCCCCATAGGCAACCGCCTCATCAGGATGAATGCTCTGGCACAGCTCCTTTCCATTGAAATACTCCTTTAGTAGCGCCTGGACGCGCGGAATACGTGAGGAGCCGCCCACTAGAACTACGTCGTGAATATCGGACTTGGAAAGCTTGCCGTCCTTGAGCACCTGCTCCACGGGAACTAGACACTTCCGGAACAAGTCGTCGCACAAGGACTCGAACTTGGCGCGCGTGAGCGTTGTCTGGAAATCGACGCCCTCGGCAAGACTATCCACCTCTAGACTGGCCTGTGACGCGGTCGAGAGCGTCTTCTTCACGCGCTCTGCAACTAGGCGGAGGCGTGCAATCGCCTTCGAGTTTCCGCGAATATCGAGCTTGCTCTTGCGCTTGAACTCCTCCATGGCCCACTCCACCACACGATTGTCGAAATCCTGGCCACCCAGGTGAGTATCACCACTGGTTGCCCGTACCTCGAAAATGCCATCCTCAACCTGGAGGAGCGATACATCGAACGTTCCACCGCCCAGGTCGAAAATCACCACATTCTTGGAACCAGCGGTAGTGTTGTTCAGGCCATAGGCGATACAGGCAGATGTGGGCTCAGCGAGAAGACGGAGAACGTTCAGACCGGCAATACGGCCGGCATCCTTCGTGGCCTGGCGCTGGGCATCGTTGAAATAGGCGGGAACTGTCACCACGGCATCCGTTACCTCCTGTCCGAGATACGACTCCGCCATCTGCTTCAGCTTTCCTAGGACCATAGCCGAGATCTCCTCGGCATAGTACTTCTTGGAAGTCTCCCCTGACTCCACCACAATCTGAGGACGATTGTGGCCGTCATCAACCACCTTAAAGGGCCATAGCTTCATATCGCGCTGTACCACGGGGTCATCGAACTTGCGACCAATCAAACGCTTGGCATCGAAAATGGTATTGAGAGGATTGGTGGCACTCAGAGTCTTTGCAGCCTCGCCGACAAGACGCTCGTCTCCAAAACTAACGACGGAAGGAACACTACGATTGCCGGTCTCAGAGGGGATGATTTCCACGCCGCTGTTCTTCCATACTGCAACCATCGACATACACGTAGCAAGGTCGCAGCCAATTACATACTTGGAACTAACCTCCGTCATTTCTAAATAGAGAACGTGCTTGGTATTTAGACCGGATTTTTGAGAGTAACGGCTAGTACTTAAATTAAGTACTTGGCGGTAAAAAGCCCTCCGACCCCCGCTTTTCGTTGACCGCTTATTTTCAGACTAGCCGATAGGGAGAACAGATGAGTGTAGAAAAAGAAGATGTGGATTTAGGCGAAAACGAACAACTACCTAGATCTCCTATAGACAAGCAAGAGGAAAATAGCTCCGTGGAATTGGGCGACATGGTGTATATTGAGGGAGGTAAACACGATCAATTATATGGGCGGGTCTATTACATTGATGAGACACTTATGCGTGTTCTACCGACTGGCGTATCAGACCGATTGGTAGATATTCCTCTCATTGACGACGAGTTTGATCCGGATCTAGGGGTCAAAAATTGCTATATTGACGTAAAACGAACCAACCCGGCATTTGTGGCACAAATCGATGCACATGCCGGCGGGAATGTGGAAACATTTACAGAAACCGGTGAGGAGGGGCCGACATTTTCCATCATTGCAGTCGACGAAAAAGGGGACAAAATAACACTACAGCCTAAAGTATCCGCCGAGCCACCATTGGAGATCCTATTTGAAAACAAGGGTATTCCGAGAGATTTGCCCTTCTCTGTCATGCGTGTAAGAGATGTCGAGGAAGAGATAGTGGACGAGGAGGAAGAGGACGTGAATGAAGAAGTCAGTAGGGAAGAGGACGAGGAGGAAGAGGAGGACCTCGATAAAGTAATCGAAGAATCCCGCCGCCAACAGGCCACTCGTTTCGTAGAAGTTCCTCTGATTGAACGCATATATCCCGATAGCACACAAAAGGGAGAAATGTTATATGATATGGTCGGAATGGAGCGCATCGAAGCACGTAGTAATCCGGATGTTCAGCGTAAAATCAACACTCTTGTTGACCAAATGATTCTATTACGCAATTCTGTCGTATATTATCATCCGAAGACGGGAAAACCCGTGGGATTATTGCCCACATCATTTCCTCTCATCTCAAATCTTCTTGCATCCGTTTCAGTCCCTTTAATGCGCCCTGTTATGAAAGTGAAGCGCACGCTGTATCTAGACCACACCCCCGATGAAACGGAGGACACTACGGAAATACCCGATGCAGACATTGATATTCAATATTTGAGTGATGCAGTGAAACAAACCACGGAATACATGAACACACAATTGGGAGGAAATGCCGGCAATCAAGATTTACCAAATTGGTTTACTTCTTGGGAAACTCTCCATTCGTATCATAGAAGCTGGGCGCCCTATATTTCAACCGAAAAGGAAAACACGTCCTTTTCGCGCGATACAGAATTCTTGCGCGCCCCCATTCCCGAATCCGATACTCCCGTTGTAGATGGCCTACCGAAACTAGATGCCGATATTTCTATGCTTGTAACATCGGAAGTTATTACAAAAATCCATTCCGGAATTCTACGTGGCCTGGGACCTAGAAGTACGCGCCTACATCCGAAAGATCCGAATGAAAGGCGCGTCGAAAATCCAGAAGAGGCGACTATTGTGAATACACTCATATTCCCTCTTTCGGTTCAGGCGCATCTTGGAACGATTCGTTCTGGACGAGTTGCAAATGACATTGCAAATAGCCACATGCCGATGCTTTCATTTAATGATATTATTGTACGGCTAAATGGTATACCCGATAAGCCGAATGCAGGCGGCATCGTATCTATCGGCGAAGGAGGTAATACGAATGGAAGTATTCCATTGGAATCGTGGCTTGTAAATCAGTCGCTATACCCTCTCGGATTAGGCGATGCAGTAGTGGAACTTGCAAACTACGGCCTTTCCCAGACAGAATTCAATAAGGAACAGCAAGAGGTACTGATAACGAAAATCGACATGTATAGGGCACTCATAAAACAATACATTATTGAACTGCGGGCCGCCTCCGAAAAGGCCCTGTCTGATATGACAACGAAGGAAAATAACTTCTTAGATGAAAAGGGATATGCAGATATGCTCGGCCTCGTAAATGGCGAACCCATTTTAAAGGAGGAGGAAAAATCCTTTTTATCGGCGATACCTGTCTATAAGAACAATGATGTAGCCCTCTTTGCATATCTTTGGAGCAAGTCTGCCGACCTTCTCTTGGCCACCATGTCGCAAGTCCCCTTTCCTCTTGCAAGAGAACGAAATCGTAAGGTGCGTGATCAATTCTTAGAGGCTCTGAAGGATGCCCTACAAAAGACCTTGAAGCGAGAGATGGCCGGCGAACCTCCCACTCCCAATAAATGCCCGCACGTAGAAAGCTATACGCAAATAAAGCGCGTAAAAGATGACACGGAACGAATGATGCTGTTTTCCAAATATTTGGCGAAATTCAAAAAGGGACGCTCCGAAAAATGGCTGGAATGTTCTCTGTGCAACCAACATTTGGCGTGCTATCACGAATTTCTCCTCTTACAGGAATTTCTCCATCCAAGAGAAAAGGCCACAATTCACAAGGAAATTGTGTTGGAATATAATGGCGGCCAATTCTGTGGAAAATACATTTGCAATAATTGCGGACAGCCCATTTCCGAACTCGATTTTGATAAATCGATTGAATACAGCGATGATGGCGTACCGATGTCAGGAAGAGCGGCAATGAATACGGAGGACGAGGAGCTCGAGGAACAACTGGATGCAGTCTTGAGCGAGACAAAAGAGGATGAACTCGTATTTGATAAGGAGAATCTCAACATGTATTATCAGACTGCCCGGCGAATTTTCGACATGGTCGGCATTCAACCCGATAAGAAGTGCTATAAACGGATTGCTGAGCGCGTCGATGGAGAAATGATGCGCCAGCCGAATAAGGAGGAATATAAAAAACTTGCAGGGGCGCGGAAAGTGCTCGATTATACCACCAACTACAATCAAATTATCGTGTGTGCAACTGCAATAAATTGTTTAATCGAAATTCAAACGAGCATACCTGGCTACGTAATGCGCTATAAGATGGATGGATGTAAGGCCGGCTTTAGTGGCATTCCTATTGGAACAGATGAGACGGATTTGACAGGAATAGAATATATCGCCTGTGCAGTATCCCGCGTAAATGATACGGAGAAACAGCCCTGGAGCAATACGGACTGGATGCGCCAGACGGAATCAAAGAGGCAGGAGACGATTCTTACGCGCATGAAACATTCGCTCAAAGGTCTTCTTACACAAACATCGATTCAGCAACAAATTGCTCTGAAACGCGCCCAGCTGAAGGAAATTTACGGAGATATAAAATACGCGGATCAACTTCCGGAGAAAATTCCGGAAGGATTTGCCCCCTTTCCCTATACGGATACTAGCAAAGAGATCATCGTTCCTGAGGCGGCGAGTGAAAAACAGGCGGTTCAAGCATGGATTCTACAGGCGCATCGGTTGGCAAAAGAGAATGGGAATTACATAAGGGGAGATCGTTTATCAGAGGCCACCTGTTGCTTTATTCCCATACAGGAACCTGGTAAATTCTGGAAGGAACAGGAAAATGCCATGGCAAAGCTCCCCCTAAAACAGCCTCCTCGAGGACCTATCCTATCCCATTTGGCAATCCCCTTTGAACCGAGGCCGATACAGGATATGAATGTGGAAATTCCACCGGATGTGCGATACAAAATTTTCTTGAATGTGTGTTATGAGGGGCCGAAAATGGGTCTTCGACATGAACCAGGCTATACAAACAAATGTATGAATTGCGGATTCGAATTTCCGGAAAGCCCCTATATTCTTCAGCCATCAATGCCTCTAACACGCGAATTGATCAAACAATATAATGAGGAGACGGCGGCCAGTATTACTGCAGGAAAGGTTGCTCTAGAGACGCAGGATGTGAAAATCACGGATATCACTTTCCAGGAATTGATTGATTCCTCTCATAAGGCATTTCAAGTGAAGCCCTCTCAGAAGCGGGAAATTATGACCGGTATAAAATTACTAGAGGAGCTACAGAATTTCGATGCCTTTGAGGGCTGGAAAGAGCAAATTACGGATACTATAGCGGAAATTTCGAAATTGCCCGAAAAACCGGATGAGGTGGAACTTACAGGGGCCTATGGCAGCATGTCGAATTTGGCAAGAGAAATCATGGATTATTTCTTGGCAAAACTTGGACAAACACGGGCAAACATTTTGGAAAGACTTTTGAAATCAACTCCGGAGCAAATTGTGGAATTTGTTCGAACCTATTTCGTGGTACAATTTCAACGTCTGAAGTATAAATTCAAAAATGATAATTTGCGTATAAGAATAGTCGATGTGGGACAAAGTACCCGTGATACGATTGATGAGATGATTAAAAAGCACACCAGTTTTAAAACGGATTTGGCTTCACGGATAAGGGGCGGAACACTCGAAAAGCTCGATATAGTTATTGAGAGAATGAATCGAGCTCTCAATATATTGAAAGTGCATATGCGAGCCTCCTCCTTTCCAGGAGGGGGAGTCGGCCTACCCTATATAATGACCGCTCTGGTTGGGGGCATTTTACGCGAATTTATCGACCCCGATGTCGGCCCTAAAGATGATATGTGGCTAAAGGGGCCTTTAACAATCGTGGATTCATGTATTTTGAAAATTCACGAAGAGGCTCTGAATTTCACAGGAGAACAGATACGTGAACTCATACAAAAGAGATCAGAGGACGAGAAGAATCTGTTTATTCGGCGCTTTGAAGGAAAGACGCAGGCGGAGAAGAATATGGAGAAGATGTATAAGAAATTGGGGCTTGGCGAATGGGCGATTACCAGCAAGGATGTTCGAAAATATAGCCCGGAACAATGGGAAAAGGATAGGGAACAGCGGAGACAAATGGGGTTCACTGAATTTCAGCCAGAGGGTCTTGAGGCTGGACCGGAAGGCCTCGAGCCCGGCCAGGAGGATGGATATGATATTGGCGAGGAGGTAGATGACTAGATATTTTAGCTATATACATCAGGAATGAGGACACTTCTTCTGAGTGCTATCTTATATTTATTAGGGATATCAGGAATTTTATTATTACGGCCGTCGTTCATGTTTCATTCCAACGGAAACTGGAAAGAATTCGGAACGATTTCTTCGGAACATACGATATTCCCCTTTTGGATGTTTTGTATAGTTTGGGCCGTTGTTTCCTATATCATAACACTTCTTCTCTTACAGGAATACACAACTGCAGTGGTGACGGCGGTGGCGGCGGCGACAACAATACCTCCGGATATTGAGCCGATTCCTGTGAAACAGCGCTCAAAGAAGAAATCGAATGGTGTTATACAGCCTGGATACTATATCTTAAAGGGATCCGATGAATCCGGTCCACCGGAATATGTATATTATGGTGATAAGCCCCCGCCCATTGTTCGCGAAGAGGAGGATAATGAATAAACTAGTGAGTTTTTAAAAAAGTGAATCTTATCCGAATAGGATTTACTTTTTTAACATAAGGAAGAAAGAGAACATATGGAGGAGCAACAGAAAGAGGGTAATTCCGAGGTCCTACCGGCAGAGGCTTCTGTAAATGTGGCTCCGCCGGCAGCGCCGCCGTCAGCTCCCTCAGCGCCGTCAGCTCCCTCAGCGCCGTCAGCTCCACCGATAGCCAAGAATAGCTTTTACTCCGAGGACGAGATTGCACGCATGAAATTCTTCTACAAAAAGCGCGAGGGGAATCCGACCCTGTATACATATGACGAAAGCGGCGATTTAGCCATGTATTCCCAGAGTGGCAGTGTAACGGAAACCATCCCTCTTCGTTCCTATGTGGCCCATAGCAAGGAAATCAAAGACAATCGCGACCAAGACCGGCTTGATGAGATTTCAGAGGCAGAAACGGCCTACGAGGTAGCACTGGAATCGCTGAGAAAGGCGAGAGAGGAATATCAGAGCACAAAAGAGGCCCAGCCCTATTTAGCCGCTCACAAGGAAATGGTGGAAGCCGATATGATTCTATCGAGGAAGCGTTATGGACAACGGGGTCTTCAAATTCTGCCGAATCCTTCCGTGAGAGATGTGCTCTTTGATCAGCCCCATGAAGTGCGAAAGTTGTTTCCAATGATTGACCCCTTTAAAAGGGAACTCATCCGATTGATTACACGCGAATATCCCTATTACTCATTTGAGGGGTCTTATACGGGTGAAGCCACCGGCGCCGCCCCGGTAGAGTCCAAGAAGGAACAGGTAGTGGAACCACGACAACTTCTGAAGGATGGTCGCTATGCCCGGATGATTTTCCAGGAGGGTAGTGGAGAGAATGACATATTCAGTCCCTTTTGGCCCGTCGAGTTTACAACGGACAATGGTAAATATTCGAGCGCCTTACAGGCCTATGAGGTGGCCAGAGAGCTGGAGGCATTCAATATGGGCGACATTGATGCAGCAAAACATGCCGACTTACAGAAGAAACTTTTGGGCACGCGCAGTGGGGGGACTATAATGCGGTATATGAAGGAGATTACGACACAGGTCAAAGATCCGAAAGGTACGTGGATGATGATCTACACGAACATCTTTGAACAACACGAGGAGCTGAAGAAACGTCTTCTTGCAACGGGGACAGACGCTTTCGTCTTTGTATTCAAAGAGCCGGCAGGTGTGGGCATGGATGCAAACCCCAGTGATCCTGCAACATGGAAGGGGGATAATGCCGTAGGGTCTGCTTTGGAAGAACTCCGAACAGAATTCCGTGAAGGTAGGGGCCGTCTTGCAGGCGTACGCAATGTGGCGCCCGGGCAAAGTGTTATATCCGTGGAGGAGCAGGCCACCGCGCGACAGAACGCCATCATGGGGGCACAAAAGAAGAAGGCATTCACTTTCAAGTCTAGGGCTCCCGCGCCCTAACCCTGGATAGGGTATGGACGCAAACTGGATTCATTTTCATCGCAGTTGATTTCAGTTGCAGTATAGGAATAACACACACCATTTGTATCTTTGTAAATGCGCTGTTGTGTGTTACTGGGATGAGGATATTCATATGTTATGATTGGTGGTGCCTTATACCATATCAGAACCACGTATCCGAATAATAACCCGAATAAGAATGGTATTAATCGAAAATGTGTGAGCATCTAAATAGTAATGGGAAGATTGTTTACCTTTCTACATTCGAATACATTCAATGTTATTTGGAGTGCAGTTCTTGGCATGGGAATCGTGGCTGTGCTGAAGCCGTCATGTAAGCCCGACGAATGTGTTGTGAAAAAGGCCCCGTCAGCTGAGGAAGTTACGAAGGGGCCGTATCAAATTGGAACAAAATGCTATAAATTCTCGACGAATCCCGTGGATTGTTCGGGCCTGGATATTATCGAACCATTTCGGCCATTTTAGGGCTGCGGGGTTGGGGGCGTGATAATTCCCTAAAACCTTTCAGAAATGAGCACGTTGCTTTCTGATCTCGATTCGACTGCGCCCAGCAAAGATGGAGATTTGGTGGATCAGATTTTGCGGGAAATGAACTCCGGAGGTGGAAGCCCTCCGGCCCCGGCGATTCCTTCTAGCCAGGGGATGATAGTCGACCCTATGCCCAATACGGCAATGAATACGCGCGTCATGGATGCAGGGCCGCAGACGGCGCATATTATTGGGGGGTCTCAGCCCACCCCGGCAGATTTCGCGGCGGCAATGCACGGGGTTCCCTATGCCCCCTCGGCCCCTTTTACAGCACCGACGACGGCGCCCCCTCCTCCCCCTCGAGTGCGCAAGTCGATGATGGGGAGACTTACAGAGGAATTCAAAAATCCGATTCTCGTTTCGCTACTTGTATTTGTATTTTCACTCCCGGTTGTGAATTTTCTATTTGCTCATTATTTGCCGTGGTCTGTTTTGCCCACGGGCCAGCTGACAATGGTCGGGCTTCTTCTAAAGTCGGCATGTGCAGGAGGCTCTTTTTGGGTGATACAACGCATCATTATACCGCTTTTGAATATGTAGGGCTTATTCGTCAAGTGATAAGCGGAACTTAGTGGGGAATCAGCAACTTTTATACTGACCGCTATTAGAAAAGAGGCAGAATGGCACAGAAGATTGGAGTGGAATTTGTTTTATTGGTAATCTTTGTTTTGTTTGGACTTGCAAATTACAAGCGGAATTATTTTCTTGTTACATCGGCCATTGCTGTAGCAGCATATATGATTTCAAATTCTGTACATGTTGTTGTCGGCATATTTATTGGAAGTTTCGTGCTGTATCAGTTTAATACTATTATGAAGCCGGCCCCCTCGGTTGAGCCTGTTGGATATAGTGAGGGCTTTCAGGTGAAGGATCCTATATCGATTCATCAGCGTATTGAGGAGGCACAAGTCCCTGTGGTGAAGCCGTCAATGATAACGGGGGTGCTTGAATCGCCCGAAATTTTGGATAACTTACAGGTTGCAAGTGTGGGTTCGGAAGAGGTAGGGTCGGCCCGGCGCGTTCAGCCGGCTGGGGCTAAGGGAATGCCTGAGCCGATTCCTACCCCGCGGGATTCGGCTGATCAACTTCCGGTGAGTGGGTCATATGAAACACAGGTGCCGAAGGCAAATCCGCCTTTGCAGAATGGACCGGATAACCAGGGGATTTTGACCGCCTTGATTGCAAAGGGGACGGCGCTGTTTTCAGGAGAGTCGCCAGCGGGGAAATAAGGGGTAACTGGCGGTAAAGTAAATAGATAAGATCATAGAGTGGTATTATCTCATTACTTTATATTATCATATTAGAGAGGGGATGGCTACTCGGCGAGCACACGAATTAGCGGCATTTAATATTATGGAGGATGATCTAAAAGAGACAATAATCAACCTTATAAATATTGACAAAGGCACATCAGAGAATTTCGTGCTATTTGATTTCCGAGTGAACATTCAACGCAATAGGGAATTGTTCAATCAATTCAAATATTTTAATAAAATTATATTAAATCCACAAGGGGATTCTATTCCCACGTTTGAAATCGGTGGCAAACACTTTCCAGCATTAACTTTAAAATCATATGATAATCGGCCTGGTACATTTAGAGATTTTTTTATAGATAATGGAATGGATAGAAATTCCCTATTACGTATATCATCTGCCTCAGAAGCATTTAATTTTTGGAAATATAAGGGGAGAAATATTACAAATAATACTCGTAGAGGTGGAACACTTCGCGGAAATTATAATAATAAATTCGATAATATCGCACTTTTATGTATAATTGTGCCCGGAAATCGGGCTGTATATGACCTGGACCGCTCTAAATTAGATTCTCTGGGTGATCTTGATAAGGCCATATTAACTGCATCAGATACGGGTAAGAAAGAGGCATTTGCATTTCGTATGTTGGGATACAAATATAAAATGAAAAATGTTGCTGTTGAAGGGCCACGAGAGCCCCTTCAAGAATCTAGGCAACTACCCCCTTTAGTGCAAGAACGCCGGCCAGAAATTAATATAGAGCGGATGTTAAAAGAAACAGGGGGAGACATGAGATATCGTAATCGAATGACAATAAATGAAGGTGGCAATATGGCAAAAAAGTTTGCAGCAAGTAAGAGTGTAAGAGATGCTATATTAGATGCCATTCAAAATGATACTGCAGATAAAAAGAATGCTTTAATATTATTACGTAATCTAACATCATTCAAAGATAATGCTAAATATTTTGAAGATGGCTATATAATGGAGATCAAAAAGATGCCAATTGACAATATATATATTACAGGTATACTTTTAAATTTGAGTTTAATCAAGGACAACTTTTTTACATATGGACCTGAACTTGATTTTTCGAAATTTAATGGTGAAGATGCCGAGCAATTCAAAGGTGTTGTTGGACCCACTTGGAATAATTTTATGGAGAAAGTGGAGGAGCAAAAGAGTAGGCCGGAAAATTTGATGACACCTGCAGCTAGATTTGCAGGAATTTTACAAGGGGCTAGAGACTCACAGAGGAGCCGTCGTAAGCGCTTGCCACAGGCCCAGCCACAGGAAGCTCCTCTCGATCTCCTTGGATTTAATCCATTCCCTCTAAATAGGAACTCACTCCAACCCTCTCTATCTGGCTATACGCCATTTGGACTTAATGTGCCCCCTCTAAATAAGAACTCACCCAACCCCTCTATCGATCTCCTTGGATTTAATGCATCCCCTCCAAATAGGAACTCACCTAAACCATCTCTACCTGGCTACAGACCATTTGGACAAGGGGGCAGTGCACGCGGTGGGGCCCGCCGCCAGGCACGCAACCAAACCAAAAAAAGAAAAATTGAACTGATTTAATCCACTTTAGAAAGTATGGGTGCCGAACAAACAAAGCCTTCACCGATTGCAATAGATGAAAGAGTTATGAATCTATTTTCACAACTCTTTCATTTCAGTTTTCCAGTAAAAGACCTCGTCGACAATTTTACAACAAATGAATACGAATGGCCCCATTTTGTAGACGAACTCGATGTGCTAAATCTGACCGATACGATTCCGGATTATGTGGGTGCATCTGGTAAAATCTATATCAAAGGCGACAGAATCATCAAGGAAATCTCCATTGTTCACCCGCACAATCTTCGAGGTGTATTCCTAGAGTCCTGGATACAGACGACACTTCAAAATGATTCCCTCTACGGCTCCCACATTCCACAATTATTCGCCATCCAGCGCTCCAAGTCGAAAGAAATGGGGAAATTATCTATCTTTCTCACGATGGAAAAAATCGCCGATACAATTCAAGACGTTTTGCTAGAGGATTCCATTAGCCTAACAACGATCCTCCCCTATTTCAAGCAATTTTCCGAAATGCTCGAACATTTCGAGGCCAAATACGCGTTTCGTCATAGAGATTTACATATAAATAATGTATTATTTCAAGATGGCAAGATATACTTGATTGATTTCGGCCGTTCAAGTATAGGGGATACATATTTCCAACGAGGAGAGTATATATATGTGGAAAATGAGCTCCGTTTCTCAGAATATACCACAGCATTAAAATGGGACAATGTGTACTCGTGGTCTCCCCCACTGGACATATTAACATTTCTAACGAGTTTTCGAGAGCTATATTACATGCAGATGGACGCCGATTGTAAGTCATTCATAAACGAATTTGTCGATGACACTATGTATAAATATATGGAACAAAAGAGAATATCTGGCGAGCGCGTTTATTTCCAAACATATCCCTATAAAATTCAGAGTTGGGACGAAAAAATAAAGACACATTTTGAGAAAAAGGTATCTATTCGTGAATTTTCCAAGGAAATAAAATACTTTCTTCATAGTTATTTATCATATGAAATCAATCTAAATGTTCCTGCGTATGCAGATATATAAACTCCAATAATATAGAATGGCCCCGAGAACCGGCGGGATATTTATATCCAACACAACACTTATAATACTCGGTATTATGTTCATTCTTCTATTCGTTTTTTTTCAACCGCTTACGCTACAGCAACCGCTACAGCAACCGCTACAGCAACCGCTACAGCAACCGCTACAGCTACAACCCCAAGCAACCATCGTCCAAGTGGAAACTCCAGGAGGCGACGATCGCTACATGCGTGCTCCCAAACCGGAGCGTGACTGGATTCCCTATCGTGCCAGCATACGTACCAGGGGCGGACCCGAAGCCTATCAGTCCATCGGCGTATTGAAGTTGGATGGGGGTGAGGTTCTCCCCCTTTACGGCCGGCGAACAACATCCCGGTCGGATCGCTATCAATATTATACGCGCACGGACACCTATAATCCCGTCCAACTCCCCATTATATACAAAAAACGCGATTGCCAGGATGACATCGGCTGTGAGGAACTCTTTGACGGCGAAAGTGTACGCGTCGGGGCAACAGGAAAAACGGGGAGTGTAACCCTATATCGTTTATCAGGCCCGACATATTACGGCTAAATCCTTTAGGGCTGTTTGTTAGATATGGCGAATCCTCTTGGATGTATTCCTGGAGCACAAACCGGGCTTATTGATTTTAATAGTATATCCATAGATTCCGATATTCTGTTAAATACCCTATCAAAAGAAACCCCGAACTTTCAGTTCAAATGGTCAACTCGGTCAGATAGACCCCAAATAAGTCAAACACCTGGGGTCATCAATTTAAAAACCGAAGGACTGACAACCATTATTTATAATCAACATGAATATTACCTGACCTCCATACAATTTGCACAAAGCAGTCAAGGAAAGGGTACACATACACCTTTGATATCTCCCAAGACGAATCAACTATCCAATAAGGAGGATATCATTCTCACATTTACAGACATTAATATCATTATCGGAGATCAGCAACATATTGTTATTGTTGTTCCTATTATACGCAATTTAAGTGGACTAAGCGTAGATCCCGATTATCTCCATGCAATATATTCACCCGATAGTGTATCAGCGGAACGAGGCATAACCATTGAAAGTTTGATTCCGAAGGGCCCTTATGTGTCATATACTATATGTACACCACGCATAGGAGTAGCTGGTTCAAATCAAAATTTAATGATTATGGTTTCTATGTATGGGTTGCCTGTAATAAACGCCAGTATACTAAATATTTTACAGGGTCAAACCCTATCAAATTATATACCTCCTGCCTCTGTACAATTCACACAATCGAGTTCAACAGCGCCTATAATGGTCTTATTCAATAATATTTTGACTACGCCCCCTCCCCCTCCGGAACCGATTCGGACACTTACGACCGATGCCCTCAAATGTGTTCCACTCGACCCTGAGAAACAAATAGAAAATGGAAAAATCAAGATAGATGCAAGTACAGGCAAACCACTTGATATCGTTCAAGCAAATCGTATAGATACGATGACAAATGCCCTGTCGAACACGTCAAGTGTTATTTCGCCACAGACGTTCGTTAGGGCAGTATCTCTTGTGCTCGGCGTCCTGTTTTTTCTGTGTATAGTCTATTTCGTAGTGGCCTTTAGTATGAATTATTTCATCGGAAACTCCTATGCCGGCTCTCATGGTCCTATTGCTTCCATGTCGCGTTCCGTCTCAAAATTCACGATTCCCGCCTATTTTACGACGGGCGTATTCATGGGACTCGCCGGTGTTCTGGTGGGATACTTACTGAGCCGAAAGGCCGTATGATCGCGTATAGTGATCGGCAACTTCATGTGGCGTGGCCGTTTCCAGGGGCTGTTTCATATTGATACTTTCACCCACCGGTCGGAACTCATTGCTACTATCTCCATCCGGCTCGAATGAATGCGACTCCCTAGAGGGCTCCTCGTGTTCCGGATGAGCTTCGCCGTCTACTACGTCGGCCGAACCCTCGGTTAAGGCGCTAATGGGAGCAGCCACCTGTTTTCCGGGCCCGGTCGGCTGTTCGGGGGCCTCGATTTTGATGAGAATACGTTTGCGATTTTCCAGGAAGAACGCCCCCGCCGTTAAGAAGACGGCAAGAGCGAGTATGGGATTCACATATAGGGCTACAAGCACGGAGGCAATGAGCAATATGACGCCCACATACGTATTTACGAACATTTGAAGGACCCAGTTGGGAACATTGGGGGCACTCAAAAAGAGGAGGAATGATACGGCTAATACGGAAAGAAGTGCCGTGGGATTCTTCATATCTAGTTTATGCATTGTAAAAAATTGATGAAATCCGGTGGCCACACGACTTATATGGAGGATGGAATCGTTCTTACACAAAAGGGCTATTCGATTCGAAAGGCTGCCCTGAGTCCACAACAGACGGATCTCATTTTGAAAGAGCTGAATGTTTGCCCGAAATTGAACACGAAGTTCTCTTCTGACAAGATAATTGCAGAAGCGACCTTTAAAGTCTATCGCGAGTCGCCGAATCGGTGGTATCTTCCTCGCCATTGGGGTATAGAGCATTTCGGACAGCCGGACAAGTCGAATTTGCCTCTTGGCCTGGAATTGAGCGAATCCGCTGGAAAATTCGTTGGAAATCCCTATCCATACCAAGAGGACATTATCAAGAGTTTTATGGATGCAGGAGGCAATGGGCTCATCTGTGTGCCGTGTGGAAAGGGGAAGACGTTCATGGCGTTGGCGATTGCTGCCCGGATTGGACGGCGATTTCTGGTGGTCGTGGACAAGGAGTTTCTCATGAATCAGTGGCGGGGGGAGATGGAAGCGCTAATGCCTGGGATTCGTATTGGCTGTGTCCAAGGACCGAAACAGGAGATTGACCCCACAAAATACGATTGTACGATTTGTATGATTCAGACGATTTCTGGGAATGATAGAGTCTTGCCGAGTTTCCACGAATATGGATTCGCCATTTTCGATGAGTGTCATCATCTCGGTGCCCAGCACTTTTCGCGATGTCTTCAGAAAATCCAGTTGAATAAAATGCTCGGCCTCTCGGCAACGCCTACACGAGAGGATGGGCTGAGTAAGGTCTTCACCTGGTTTCTTGGAAATCCGGTATATTGGGAGAAGACACGCGAGCCTGATCCGTCTGTGGAAGTCAAATCCATCATGATTGAAACGGACGATACGGACTATAATACGATTCCTACGAATTGGCGGGGAGAGCCCGTTATGGCCCAGCTTTTAACGAATATCCTGGGCTGTAAGGAGCGAACGGACATTATTGTTGGGTGGATTCGGCGACTTGCTGAGGAGCCGGCGCGACGGATTCTCGTCCTTTCGGAGCGTATTGGGCACTTGGAGGGAATCGAGCGATGTTTGGAAGGGAGTGGGCTGAGTATTGCCTATTATATCGGTGGTATGAAGGAGGCAGTGCGCGAGTCGGGGGCTCAGAGTGCCCGTGTTCTTCTGGCCTCCTATGCAATGGCAAGTGAGGCCATGAATATCAAGAGCTTGAACTCGGTCATTTTGGCCAGCCCTAGAAAGCACGTGGAACAGAGCACGGGGCGTATTTTGAGGACGCGTGTAAGTGATAGGGTAGTTCAGCCGATGATTATTGATATAGTGGATAAACATTCGATGTATAAGGGGCAGTGGAAGAAACGTCATGCCTATTATAAGCAATGTGCCTATAAAGTGGAAACGTGGAGAATGGATACGCCTATATGTCGCGGTGCAGGGCCAGCCCCACCAGCTCCGGGCGAATGCCTCATCAAATAAAGGAATATATTTTGTACGTAGGGGTAAATGTTACAGGGCCAGTTACAGGGCCAATCGTAACAGATCCCGTAGAAGAGGGAATAGGAATGGATTTGGCTACCCCATATGTATCCTGGAGTGTTATAGTAGTGCCAATACCTTCCACATATATCGATGCAATATTGTGCTCTTCTTGTAAATCGATTTTATCATTTGCAATATCATTATATAATATTTGTCCTATAGTATCTGTCACACATACTTTTTTATCGGGTGGATTCGGCAGTATATATCTAGCAATAGTGCCAATGCCACTATGTTGCGGTTTACAAGAGTCGTGATAGGGGTTATTGAAATATATGGAGTATAATGGTATGGATTGAGTAGCCTGTTGTATTTTGTAATAATTATCAGAAGTACCCTCCATATTCTTTGAGGGATTATCCGCTTTAAAAATGGAGATGGTATGGAGGTTTCTATTTGATTTATATACATATAGCCGTAATTCCACATTTACTTTTAGCATATACATAGAAATAGTCGAAATATCATACGGAGCGCCCAAATCTAGAACAAATGATGTGGACGTATTTATGTCATATTTTCCATTCGTGAAAACGGAATTGATAGTTTGTGTGGATGTGAGTATAATAGGTTTTCCAGCTGCAACATTTATACCGCGTTTATCTATAACAACGAGTTCAGACATACTACATGAAGATGTTTCTGTTGAAAAATATAAATATTGGACGGATGTTAATCCAGTAGATATAATCTGTTGTGTTTCATATGGAAATGAGGTGGCAATTTTCTGAGAAAGAAGAAAGGAATATATATCAGACTTTATTGAAAGGGATGTTTGTGTAGAATCAGTTGGTTTCGTTGTATAACGAAATGATGAATTTTGTATGGTAATATATTTTTTAAATGGTTCTAGTACAATATCTCTCTTTGTTGTAAGATTATCAATAGTATATGTACTTATTTCAGAATCTGATTGTGAATATGTATCTTTCATAAATTTTTTAAAATTTTCCAGTTTATTGTTGGAATGATATCTTTTTTCTGCAACATTTGTTATGAAATTATTAATCGAATCCGTATTATTCCATGATGTAAATATGTTACCATCGCTTCCATATGTATGTAAATCACTGGGTATTGCCCTCCCCCAACTAAAGACTGAATAGTCCATCCATGGCCAGCCCTGCAAGCTGCCGCGATTAATTATGTATAAACCATCACTAATACGGGTGGCGGTATTTATAGTTTGTTTCATTACATCCCTCGAGGCCCAAGCAGAGTGAAAATTTAAAGGCTGTCCCTTCGCGTCATTTCCAGTAGGTGGGCTTGGTGTTGCCATCGTCTCGACTATAACTGATCCTACAGAGAGAGTAACTCCTGAATCTTGAAGATTTAATAATTTCATCCGAACATCTGTATTAGTCCAACTCCAGTATGAATAATAAGTGTAGCTGCAGCCGGAGATGTTGCAAGTGTTTAGCTGCGATATTGTTTTTATAGAATATGTTCTACTTATTATAGCAGTTTCTAGATCATACCAATTTTTGATATCATTAATATAACTTTGAATAGCATTATATTCAACTTCATAGCCACTATTTAATGTACTTTTAGGAGTTATTGTAAATGTGATAGTATCTTCTAATGTATCTAAGATTATTGGTATAGTAGTATCATTATATGTTGTTGATGACGTACGTATGGTATAATTATAATCTGTGGTGGTCGCTCCTCTAATAGAAACGGCAAGAGTCAATGATAATGTACCACGTCCATATGTTTTAAATTCAAATGATGTTCCCGTTGTCAACAACTTACTTGTCATTCCAATATTTAAAATTTGTGTTTTATTTGTATTGATACTAAAATCACCAGCTCTTGTAAGTTGCATATAAGAAGAGTTATTGTTGGATGTAATTCCTTGCACTTGTTGAATATAAGGGTCAGTCAGAAAATATTTTTGTATCTGTGCTCTGTTTTCATTATAAAACAGAATGGGGGCATTTTTCATATAGCGATGGTCATATTTCGCTGTTTCATTAGTTATTTGAGTAGATATGAGCTTTACACCAAATATTACAACATCCATACCAATGTCAAATTCAATCCATTTTGCATTCGTCCGTATATATGATGAACTATTGAGGGTATTTAAAGCTTGATAATCAGATGTATTGGATGTTCTGTATGGTTTTCCTTCTAACACATTTCTTCCATCGATATCATATGCTTGAAACGATTTTATATTTATATATCCAGAAGAGGTATTATTATCAAACTCATTGGGAGAAAAGAAGGCGGGTGAAGGGTTTTCTATACGTATATATCGTGCTGTTGTATTATATGTGTATGTAATAAGAATATCTTCGCGAACATGTTCCCCTTTTAATATAATATCCATTTTTGATAACTGGGATGCATTTAACATTTGGAGTTTTGAATCAATCAATGATAAAACATAATTATTTGTTGTTATCACGGAGGCACCTGTAATATCATATGTTGCTCCTAAATCGATTGTGATGGGGGTTTGGTTAGGAAGCCCTAACCCTGTAGTGGGATATAATTGCGTATCAGGTGAATTTAAGCTGTATGTTCCATCTGTAATTCTTGTCGCCCCACTTTCTGCAAGCGTTGTACCCTTACCAAGCGCCACATTTCTCCCATTTTTATCATATACAACGATCTGTCGTATTGCCATTTTTTCTTTCGGCGTATAACGAATATAACGTATGCCAGTCAAAGGACTCGATGGGCCAAGATTGACTATTCCACATTCCTGTGTGGATGGCCTATAATCAAAGACTTCTTTCATTAATCCTCCAATAAATGCCTGCATGCCTGCTTCAGTATTTGATAGCTGTATTCTCTTCCATGCATTTAAATCCGTTGTTGGACTTGCTCCATATGTTCCCGAATAGTCTACACCTCTTTGATCGGGCGCAGCTAAATTAATATAATAGAATCCATCCGTAAATAATACAATATGACCTAAGCGATATGTATCATTGCTTGCCCATGTTCCCCTATTTCTAGTAGTTACGGAAGTACTACCAGCTAAAAATGTTTGATCAAATGATAGTGTAGATGGTATTAATGCTTGTTTGATAGTATATTGCCCCCATGCTGGACCTCCGATATTAAATATAACATCTTCATATAGTATTATGAACATACGAATTCGAATAGTGGCATCTAAATTTGTCCATGATGTTGGACTTACAACATAACTACCAGAGTTGCCAGAAAGTAATTTATTACCAGAGGCACCTATATCTGTAGCTAAACCATTGCTGGTATTTGCTATAGACCAAATCGCTCCATTTTGGGATACAAATTTTATGTAATTATTTCCTGTACCTGCATTATCTATTGCCATAAATGTGGGCTGGCTACTTATATTCGTAAGAGCAGCAATAGGGAGGTTTCCATTCACATTTGGGCCAGACATATTTCCAGGACTTACTGGCGGAACATAGATGTATCCAGGAGTTGCCGTTGAATAAGTAGGTATATTGGAAGGATTGAATACTGCTAACGAACCTTCATAATAACAAGCCTTTCCAGTCCAATCCACAATTTTAGTATGAACACCTATATATGTGAAGAAGTATACATTGGAAAGAGTACTACCACTCCATACAGGACAATAGTGTGTAATAGCGAAGGGACCTCCAACCCACATTCCTGACATTGAACCCAATGCTCCTGGCCGTGATACCGCTATTATCCATGGTGTAATTTTTCGGATGCGATTTGTAGCATATACGCTAATATCAGGATTCGTTCTTTCAGAAAAAATAATATTATCCGATGCATCTATTATAAGGGCTGTAGGGTTATACATCGTAGCAGTTCCTATAGGTCCGTCAGTGGATGTCATTCCTGTTGCTTGCATTCCTGGCCCAGTGCCTGCAATGGTTGATACTGCCCCTGCAGGGGTTATTATTCGTATTCTATTATTTCTTGCATCTGTAACATATAGATTTCCATCCTTATCAAATGTTACACCAGTAGGCCCATTAAACCGAGCGTTAGTGCCCACCCCATCGACCAACCCAGCCGTGCCATTACCAGCAAAAGTAGTAACATTTACTTGTGTAGGCAGAGCACCTAAGGGTGTCATCATTCTAATCGCATTATTATGATAATCCGCTATATATAAATTACCATTTGGACCTAAGGCAATACTTATAGCGCCGTTAAATCTTGCAGCCGAGCCTGCAGCATTTACTATACTCGCTGCACCATAGCCTGCACACCAAATCAGAGCAGGAGTAACACCAGATGCTGTAAAATTGGTTAAATTATTCGCATTTGTCGACAAAGCAATTATACGATTAAAATTCGGCTCTGTGAGATATAGCATGGTATTATCAGCATTAACAGCAATACTATTAACTGGCTGGAAAACGCTGGTACTCAACGTAGCCAATGTAATGATTGTTCCAGGTGTTGATATGTTGCACTTAAAAACTGATTGACCCGACCAATTCGACCAATATAGGGTCGTTCCATCAGGGCTTATAGCAAGACCAACTACATTGGTTTGACCACTTATAAATGTTGATACAACGCCCTGAGGTGTTATTTTTCTGATTGCATGGCTGGCCTGATCCGCCACATAGATATTACCAGCAAAATCAATACATAGATTTCCAGGAGTATTAAAGGTGGTTGCCGTGCCAACCCCGTCGGCGGACCCAACTGCCCCGCTCCCTGCAATCGTGGAAATAATACGACCTCTTGTTATGGGTATCGTATCAGGAGTCAATTCTGTAGTAGACTTCTTCAATCTAATAGTTGCCGTTGAATTTGTCAGCACATTAAGAGCACTATAATATATAACCTTTCGTATTTCGTGTTCCGTTCCCAAATCAATCGTAAAAGGTCCCGTGTAACATTCTCCCTCAGCCTTATTGGAATAGTTACCATCGGTTGGATTATTTGTTCCTGACATACGCATTAAGGCAACATTTAATCCTATCGAATTTATTACAACAACTTGCGATGTTTTTCCTGTTGATGTTGTATTTATATCAATATATCTCGCTTTCAAATAGCTAACTGGATTTATAGGTTGAATCATATAATTCACGGAATTTATATTTGTTGGGAAAGAAACAGAATCCTGCAAATTATAATTCCGAATTGGCTCCATCGCTTGAATGCGTTTCTCGTTATAAAACTCTAATGTAACATTTATATTTTGACCAGATTTTATATAATAATTGATATATTCAATAATGAACTCTTTTCCTAAATCTATTTCTAGAAAATTAATAGGTACTAACGATTGACTGGTTAGTCCCGTCTTTATTTGCTCTAAATTTGAATTATCTATATTTGCCCCATACAGATTCGCGTTCAACATAATATTATTACCAGTATTTTTAGAAATAACAGAAATTTGTGAGAAAAGTGTTGTAGGGGCTGTAATACGAATGATGTTAGTAGAACAAAGAATATATTGACCGATATTGTCCCTTATATAGTATATGGGGGAAATCATTTGAATATCGGATGTAGTAGATGAATTTGTTATGAATGGTGTTAATGAATTATCATTATTTATCAAATATATACAATTATTATTACTATCGGCTACATAAATTTTACCATCTGAATTTGCAAATACACCTCTTGGATTGGAAAATCCACCAATCCTAGTCTCTGCATTAGTAGAGTGTTGTATTTTTTTAACGCATAGACCCGAGCCATCCTGTGTTGATATATATATCGATGTAGAATTCACCGCGAATGGATTATTTGTACCACTTGATACTACTACACTATTAACATATTCCATTTGTATTTTCCATAGTCCATTTCCATCTAATACATATTGTATATTATTTATGATTACAAACCCTTTTGTACCGGTAAAATTGGCATTTAATAGCCCCCCTCCGTTATTTCCTGCAGTATTTGAGCCTGTATATAGAGTATTATTTCCATTGCTGCGTTTTGTTATTTGATTTCCATTTGAAATATACATATCTGTGCCATTTACATGCATATGTTTGGAATTCGTTATAGTGGTGTTGGTTGAACCATCACTGCCATATATTCCAGATGCATTACACACATATATTGTTGTACCCTGTAAACAAACATCTTCGCCCCCAGGAAGAGGGGTTGTACCAATGCGCATTATTTTTATATGTTTTTCATATGTAAATGTCCTTGTTGGAAATGTGGTTTTATATATTTTACCCTGTCTTATGATATTTTCCGCCCATCTTTTACGATATGGTAGACCATTATTTTTTAGATCACCTTCCCATTGCAGATAATCATTGCCATCTTTTGTTAAATATACATTATCATCCTTATCAACACACACACCTGCACTAATCCATATGAAATGTCCCCAAACAAGCTGTTCCATTCCCATCCATCCATCTAAATCACGATACCCACAGCCATTTATATCCATTTTATCAGGCCATCCATGAACAATTTCCGTGGTATTTGTATAAGAATCTAATGGTATATCTAAGGCATTTTTTAATCCACTCATCATATCATTCCAATATGGGGGGTTATTAAACGGATTGTTAGGGTCATATCTCCATTTTGTAAAAGAACCATTTGCCCATGCAATATACATATTTCCTCTTGAATCTGTTGTAACTTGGGTAGGGTAATAACCACCCTCTTTGCTGTTCTTTCCTCCAGTTATTAGAGGCTCGATCCTCGAGTGTTGCTGTGCCTCTATGGGATAGGGGATAAATGATATATTTTCACCAATATTCTTATAGACTGAATTACACATGTTATTGGATGGTATAGCTAATCCATCTGAACCCATTGACCCCCTATATATTCTTAGTTTAAATTTTGAGGGCTCAGTATTCCAATAGCGTGTATTGTAGTAGTTAAACTTCAAACATTCATCGTATGTAGGTAATGCGCCCCCCGATATTTGACGAGCTAGATTGTCCCAGTATGGAGTGTAATCCGCATACCAACTATACCAATTGTTGAAGGCCGGCTGACCAAGCCGTGCAAGCTCTGATGCACGTAACTCGGCCCCTGTCGGATATTTAGATTTATATTGACTATATACTTCGATACATCCATTCATGTAAAGACGGGTTTCACCGCATGTTACTATATATAAATGATATTCATATTGTGGAATACCATTGATTTCCCCTGTATAAGTTTTTCCTTCGCATATTTGAAATGAAGGATATGATTGGGGGGTAAATTCCCCATATATACTATAACTTGTTCTAATTTCATTACGAAGATTTAGTGGACCAGTACCATTATCAGTGAACCACAGAGTCCAATTGGATTCAGATTTTTTCCTATAATATATACTAAATAATTTTCTGTCAAAAGCAAATATAAAGTTTTTTGTGAACCATAAATCACTTTTAGAAACGTTAATCCCCCCATTAATGAAGTACTCCTCTTGAGTCCTATCACTATATGAAATAACGAGCTCTGTCGCGTTGTTCTCAACAAGTGTGTTTCGCAATCCAAATATCCCGTCAAATTTCATAATTGAATTATATAAAGTATTCATATTGGAAGGTATAGTCATTTTATAGAATTCGCAATAGAACCTCCCAGTGGTAAATCTATTCAAATAAAGAGTATCTTCATAAGAATCAACCCCTAGTAAGTTTGGATAATGTGTGCACTCCATACTTGAAAATTTATCAGTCTCCTTTTTGGTATCAATGATATAAATATGTTTAGAGAAATAATATATATTGTTAATGCAATCTTTTCCATTGGATGTATATATTTTACCATCGGAAGTTATATATAACTTACCAAATTTCTCGCGTCGAGCGCTACCAACGCCTGACAATTCAGCCGTTGATGGTGGGTCGCGTGCATTGATACTCTCAATATTCAGTCGATAACATCCATTTGAATCAACAACAATAATATTTCTATTAGAATCCAGACATAGACCTTTTGGCGAACTTAATGTAAAATTTAATGAAAGTGTTGAACCTGCTGGTGAAGTATATCCAGTATAATATACTTCATATGTTCCTCCTGTAATTGGAATTTTACCAATACGATTTAGTCCTGTTTCTGCAATATATAAAATCCCATCTTTAATAACCATTCCATTTGGATTATTTAGACCAGAACACAGGGTGGTTTCAGTACCATTTGTATCGATTTTTATTATACTCCCATTCGACGTACTAATATAGATATTTCCAGCAGAATCCGATATCATACGATTGTATGTGCTACTTGATTTAATTCTTGATACACGTAGTTGTTGGGATACTTTATTAATATTAGTGGATGTTGCAACATAAATATCATTTGAAATTATAGCAATGTCTACTGGATTTGTGTATGTTGTTGCATTTCCATCTGTAATATTTTTCACCGATAAATCTTGTAATCCCCTTTCTAGTCTTTGTGCTTTTATAGTATATAATATGTTATTATTATCTATATCAAATGCTGATATATTCGAAATTTGAGTGGCCCCATATATTAATGTATTATTAGACCCTAATTTATAAATCGTATTATTTCTAGATTTAATATTTTTATATGTTCCTGTATCATATAGACTCTGCGCCCCCCCATTTGGTTTTATAGTAATATATCGCACGTATTTATTTTGTCTTGCATTTCCAACGGGAGAAATTCCGTAACAAAATACACCTCTTGTACTCGTAACACCTGACGGCGATGTAATAGAATTACTATTCATTGTTCGTATGCCATTTTGTACCCATCCCGTCATATTACTTAATAGAGGGTCGCGAATATCTTCCATAAGATTGGTAAAAGTTGCCAATGATGCCCCATTTTGTCTTGCTATTCTTTCTGCATCAGCCGTGTTAGTCAATGTATTATCTGCCAATATATAAAATACTTGCGGTGTTTGATTTAGATAAGAGGATAATATTTCGGAACGCGTTTTATATGTTTGAAATGTTTTAAAATCAAAATGCTCGAATGGATCTGTAAAGGGCGGCTTTAATGTCATTCTCCGCTCTGTAAGTTGTGTTCCACTTGCATCATATAGGGTTATTTTAAAGGGAGCAGATGTTGCATTAAAATAGCATAAAACGGCAATTATCTCATAGGGTTTACCTAAATCAATTCGAATGGGATTATAGGAATTATACGCGTTAATCAAGGCCCCATACCATCCTCCTGTGGGTATAAATGACGACAAGGCCAGGGATGTAGTGGTTAAACCCATCGTTACGGCCGGCTTTCCTAAAGAACAATTTATTCCATTCGAATCAAGAGCAACTATTTCTGTGATATTCAGGGGCCTTGTGGAATCTAAGGATGTTAATTGAATATATTGAACATTTTGTATTCCGTGCTGTATAACAGGTGGTGTGCTACTATATAATATACTACGCACACGACTATTTGTTTGTGAAAATAATATATTATTATCTGAATTGATAGAAATATACTTTACATTATATAAGATGGAATTTATATTATTATCACCACTCATGCCACTCATGGGAATATCATCTCGTTGGAATTCGAATTTTCCAAGTTCACCTGCTATTTTTATAGTTTGGCCATTATTTCCAAGTCGTTGAATCGTTCCATTTGTATAAAAGTATATCTTATTTGAGGAGTCTATTCCAAGAACGATATCAGTTGAAGTTGTAGAATATATGGGATCCACAAACTCTTTACTATATATTTGCCCGCCCTCTGCAGTATAAATTATATTACGTGTATCAATCACAAAACTATTAATAGCTCTTGTACTCGGATTACTCGGATAGAATCTTTGAATATATCCAAATATCGATATTTTATATACAGCTGTATTCGATAAAAAATATACACTATTAGATTTGTCAACAAAAAGTTGATATGGTTGAGGGATTGGATTTAGTATAGATTGGCCATCAGTTATACTTGTAGATGTAGTATTCGTTCCTGCAAATATTACAGGCTCTCTAAATGTATCTGTTGTAATATTGTATTGTGACGATAAAATATTTGTTTTACATGCTATATACATGGTATTAGTTGAGTCGAACTTGACATCGATGGGCTCATTCAATATAAATAATGTTTCTATAAAACCAGTTTTGATGGAAATGCGTCGTATCCTATTATTGCCCGTATCCGCTAAATAAATGTTCCCATATTTGTCATGTGACACCCCATTTACATTATTTATCTGAGAATAAGATGCATCTTGACCATCCCCAGCAAATCCTCGAATACCATTTCCTGCAATATTATACATGTGATTGGGTAAACATAATGTAAAACTTTCTAACTTTAATATGCGAGTCATATTTGCTTCAATTTGATCAATAATATACATATTATTACGATAATCAAATATTAGCCATATGGGGTTCATTAAATACGTCGAGGGTGGATATGTTCCATTTGTAGAGTATCCAGTTCGATTTCCACCACACACTAGAATATCAGATCCTGTAGCTGCACCGGCATTAATATTTATAGGCCGCTTTTTTACCTGACCCATATTATTTGTATAATATATATAATTGGAATCGAGTGGATTAAAACGAATACATGTCATTTCATAGGATATTTGAGTGCTCTCAGTTAAAGATGTCATGGGAGTTAATCCTATGGAGTTATTTAATATATTGATTTCATAGCGTTTTATTATTCTTTTGTCCGCCGAGTCAATACAATATAATATGTTGATATTATCAATACAAATAGATCTTGTATTAAACAATGATAATGAAGTTATAGCTTGATTTATTAGACTATAGAATAGGATATTATTATTGGATACGAATACTAAATATGTGTTGATAAAAATATCAATAATATACGATGTTATTGGTGTATTAATATATACAGAACTAAGAGAGTTTGTAAGAATATTATAGGATGTAATATTTATATTAGGTGTAATTCCTTTTGTATAATATAGGATGTTATTCGAATATACTAGATTTCCTAGCACAGGGGCTCCTTCCTCTGTAAATATTGTAGAAATATTTCCCTGCATATCGACCCTTTTAATGCTGTATGTTATCTTATCTAAATAATACATATTCCCATTTTCATCAAAGGTGGCCGTTGTTGTATTGCATTTTTCAGACATAGAATTATATCCTGTATTATTAACATATTGGATATTTTCGTTTACAAAATAGGACACTTTTCCGTATTTTAGAATGGGTAAATTATTATCTGGAATGTCCTCTTCTTGAGAGGGGTTAATTTTACATATTCTATTTTTAGAACTTTCCATAAAACGAATTACATTATTTACACATGATATAATCGTTGGTCTAAATATTATAGAATATGCTGCATTTCTATTTATAACATCATTATACACATTTTGTGAGTTTAAAATGCCTGCAACAATTTGTATTTTTGGCTCGTTTGCCTCTAAATCAAACACTTTTATTATTTTATTTTGACATGTACAATATAATATAGTATTTGTATCATCCATCGTAATAGATTCAGGGGTTTCTAAATCAATATTGTAAGCAGGATATATCTTGGCGTCCATTATAGTTGATATTTTTATACTACTATTTTTGAATCCACCTGTTATAGGCTGTACTGCTCCTTCATCTGTTATACGAATGATACATCCATATACTTGACAGCAGATATAAACATTGTTATTTTTATCAACAAATAATCCAGTTAATGTGCCCAAGTTTAAATTTGCTGTGTAGGATGGTTTTGACGTATTGTGTATACTAACCACTTTTGGAGTAATGTAGCCATTTCCTAATACTCTTTGAATTCGGTTTGAAATATCTATTTTACAAAGGGATCCATTTTCTTCTATAAAATAGTTTTTATCAAATGAAATAGGCGATACGAGTGAGGTCTCTAGTCTATAGTATGCATCTGATGATTTTATATTATTATTATAGTTAATCGCATATAATTTTGACCCATCATTTACGTAGGCAATGCTATTCTTTAGTAAAATATGGGTAGGCGTCGTATTAAATGTAGCAATAGTATTATTGTCCATTACAATAGTGTTTAATATATTATTCGATTCTGAAAGCATTATACTCATAAATTGAACAGGTGTGCTGCTGCTACTAGCGATGCTGTTAGATGTACCTGCGAGTGTTGTTGTTGGTTTTATGAATCGTATAGTATTTGGAATTGTTGGCCCCATAGATATAAACATGTTATTATTATCTATGGCAATTGATCTAGGCGAATTGATATTTGAAATGTATTGTTCTAATACATATGGCGACTCTTTTAATATATTTACTCTACATATACGATTATTGCCTGTATCGGCAATATATAAATAGGATGATATAGCATCAAAAAACAATCCTGACGGATTGTTTAGATTTGCTATTACAGATACATTTGTTTTTTCAGGTATACTTGGTAGTCTGGTAATTGTTGGAATCGTGGCTGGTCGACCGGTAGTTGTTATGGCCGCTGTAGTCAATGGTGTAGATGGTACAGGGTCTGTATAAACATCCTTCAAATATATCATACGAATTTCATTAGTGGTTGTAAAGTATAATCTATCCGCTATGATAGTAAGATCACATCGGTCACTTATAGTGATCGTTGTATAGACAGACATTTGATTGTTATTTAACGTAATTTTACAAATACGATTGTTCCCTTTATCGGCAACAAATAATACATTATCGGGGGAGTAATATGCTATTCCAAGAGGCTGATTCAGCCCAGACACAATCCTCGTTAGAGTCGTTTTATCATATTTATATACGGAATCATTTGCAGTCATATATAATGTGCCATTTAAATCGACATCGGTAGAATAGAATATTGGGGGATTTGGCGATGTTATTGCGCCTATCAACGTATTACACAAGATAGGTGGTTTGCCACAATATATATCAAAGCCTCCTATAGATTGTGATACTGATAATTTACTTTTATAAATGATATTATTCGGTTTATCTACAGCAAAGATATAGTCATCAAATATGGTTATAGATGTAAATTTTACATTCGTGGATACACTTATACTTAACCAGGAATTGTTGGTGGTCGTTTGAACATTTGTATACCACTTTAAAATATTGCCATCAATGTAATAGAGCGTGTTTTTATAAAAACAAAATGCCGATAAATTCGGTTGAGCCTGTATAGGCTCTATAGAAAATTGGGGGGCATTTTTGATAAAACACAGGGGCTTTTCTTCACACGTAAGTCTTTTAATAGCGGCAGTAGTAGTAGGTAATATACCACTTGTACTTGTCAAACGTGTCGTTGTTAATAGGGGAGTTCCAGTAATCAGCGTATTCGGTAGGAGCCCTCTCGGTAGGTTTGTTGTTGTTGGGAAATCTTGTAATCGAGACCCCAAATCAATAACACGAATTTTAGAATTATTATAGTCGGCAATATAAAGTTTCCCGTTATTGTAGGCAATATTTATAGGGCGATTTAATTGTGCAAATACACCCTGTTTACCATCCCCCTCTAACCCAGTGATTCCATTTCCTGCAATAATACCAGAGCCACGAGTGGCTGATATATAATATATGACATTCTGTGTTATATCCGTTTGGAATAATATGCCATTAAGTGGATCATATGCAACACTTGTTGGAAATTGAGAAATTGTTATTGACATATATTTCTAATTATAGAAATATAATATTTTTAGACCACAAACTCGCCGGTCTGAGTATTAAATCCTATTGTGCTTTTTGTAAATGTATCACATATATATAAGAGAACTCCATCTGTGCACATAAACATAAAATCTGAATCGGTTTTTTGTTTTATAGCTACCACATTTCGATTTGTAGCAGTCAATGAATATATAGAATCTTCTCCACATATATATAGGGTATTGCCTATAGAACATAGGCCACAGGGCCTTTTGGGAACTTGACATGTAAATATCGTTGATCCATTATAGCCCAGAATTTTTGAATCACCCCAATTCGCGATATAAAGGGTATTGTTCATATAACAAAGTCCCATTGGAGTCTTGAGAGCTGAATTATCAAAATATAATACATTTTGTTTATATATACGATTTATCTGTGGATAGGATACATATATATTTCCTTGAGGGTCGAATGCCATTCCACAGGGTGAGGCTGTCGTCGGAGGGGATGCCATCTATTATAATACAATCATGTATTATTTTTAGATGGGCTATTGTTAATAGCATCAAAACAGCGTTGTTATCTTCGGCATAATAAGGAAATTTATGGGTACGTCGCGATTCGCCACACCTCTAAAATCTATCAAGCGTTCGCCAATATCGGTTGATACGAATACATATTGATGTAATATACGACGTTCCGAATTCAATAGCTGTATTCGCATTCCTTCCAGATTATTTTGAGTCGTATTTGGAGGAACATATCGGACTGCACTTATTGGATTATCAGAGCCTAAATCGACTTCAAAGATATCATATCGTTTTTTATCTGATATATAGGAGGCAGTTTCTGAACGAGGGGTGTGAAAAAATCCGCCATATCCGTCCGTAGCATATTCTGCATAGCGACCTGATAAAGTATGCGTTGCCTTTGAACTCTTATGAAATGCAACATTATCGCCAATATCATTATACACCATTAATTGAGAAATCTTTACATATTCTAATTGATTAAATACGCGGACATATCGAACACCAATGATATTCCCATTTGCATCGCGCACATATGGTTTATTATCATTAATCATTATACATCTGTTATTGAGATTCAGATTTGTTTGAACATTCGTAATTTTTTCCAATATATCGGATGCTAAGGCCGCCTGTAAACCATTTTCTACTTTTGTAGGAACTAATATGGAACGATTCTGAACACCTAATAGACCATTCAAAATAGTGAAATTATTCGTATTAATTTGGAATGAAGAACCAATACGAGTATATAGCTCTTTCTGTACAGCAATAACATCGCGATATTTATTGTATATGAGAACAAGCATGCCATCTTTTACAGAAGTGGGTGTATTTTCTAAAGCGGCTACAATAATCGAAACCAACTCATATTCTTGTTCCAAATTGATTTCTACATAGTCAGTACCTACAAATCCATTTATTTCATTGCGTATATAATAATATCCATCGTTGATTTTGGATGATGCAGATTGATTTGTCGGTGAATATGTAGGTTTATACATGGCAATATTATTTCCAAATGGATCGCGCAAAATCACTTGGGATAATTGGATAGAGGATCCTTGAATACGAATATATTGACCCATAATTCCACACCCCTCTTTTCCAACATCAACTATGCGTTCACGCACTTCAATACGTGTAGAAAAATCATCATCAGAAACGGCCTGTGTTATATCTCTACGAAAATCGAGAAGATCCATTTGATATATGCGAAGTAATTCCGATACAGGGTGAATGCCAACAACATTATCTCGTGAATCATAGAGTTGAACGGCGGCTCCAATATTGCCTGATTGGTCTGCTGAATTGGTTCCGATAAATAGAATAGAATTTATTGCATATTCTCCCATGAGGTCTATTACGACATATCCTCCTTGTGGAGAAACATATGCGTCTATATCTGACCGCACTATGTAATTTTCCCATGAAATAAAGGATTGAATTCCTAAGATTGGTTGGAAATTCCCGTCGACAATTCGTTGGGGATTAGATGATTGTGAGCCCATATAAAATGCCTCTTTCTCGAAAGCAACATTAATACCACTTGCATCCACTGCCACAATTTGGGATATTTTTAGTGGTTTGCTTGTCGATGATGGGGTTATTTTAATATAGCGTGTATATACGCCCACCCCATCGGGATATGGCAGAGCCGTCGTAGTTGTCCCCATCTTATATCCATATCGAACAGGGTAGGGAGTTCTAGGTATAAGTGCTCTAATAGCGGCATCTGTTATCAACGGATTTGTAAATGGGGCAATACCATTTGGCTCACTATAACTTTTCATAGTAAGAATATTATTACAATCATATAATTTGACCTCTACCCCCTGAGTAGTGTTGATCGCCGTAATTTCATACAATCTACCCATATTTTTAGAGCCAGTAAAAGGGCCAAATCCCTTGCCAGTTGCATCCACTATAGTAAATGTCCCAGGACATTCCACAATTTGTCCAAATATACCAAATGGCCCATATTTTGTTATCTTATTGTTAACAACTTTAGGAAGGGAAGAATTTTCTGGATCTACGCGCGTATCAATTTCTCCATAAAATGCTGTAGAATAAATAGCATTATTGGAGGCATCTGCCACATTCGAAAAATATATTGTTGCAGATAGGGATTTATCGACTCGAACCACACATATTTCCTTTTTTTCACCCAAATCTAATAATAACCAGGAACCACTATAGGGCTGTGTATTCCCATCGGCATTAATCGTGTTTGCATTTGCCCCATCACCCGATAAATTTTTAAATAATCCTATATCTATGCCCATAATATCGACCACTTCTAATCGTTTTATTCCATTACATCCATTTATACGTATATATCGGCATATTAGCCCCCCATCCCCATATATAGTCGACGGCCATTGTAGTTGTATAGGACATATTGTGTCTGCCCCCTTGTATCGGAAATCAATCACCTCCTTGTTTCGGTTGGTTGATAGCGATATTGGTCCTGCAGCATACAGAGTTTCTTCTGTTAAAAGGGCTACAGACATTGCTGATTGAAACGTGTCAGGATTATCCGATTTATTATAAATATGTACTGCAGTAACATCAACGGAAGAACCCAAATCGATTTCTAGATAGGATGGCGTGCCTGTATAACATAGGCGTTCTGGCCGAGCATAGTATTGGCCATCCGTCATTCTGGAAGAGGGGATGGTGGTTGTTGTCATAGCCATCTGTCCACCTTGCTGTGAAATGGGGGGTGATGGATAGCCAGTTGTGAACGGAAGGACGTTCTTGCTTGCAACATTCGTAAAGTATGCATTTGGAAAATTACTAGAAGAAGGAGATGGAGACCATGAAATACCATTGCTGCTATAGTTCAAAGCTGTATTTCCATAGTTTGTTCCTACACCTATAAAATATGTACCATTCCATGTACCAAATGCCACATCGGTTTGCATCGCTGTAGCAGCCATCCAAGTTATGCCATCGGAACTATAATACCAAGCCCCTGCAATACTAGCAATAAATCTATTCTTATTCCATATAATATCGTTAACTCCCCATCCCCCATTAGGTGCATTTGTTGTTAGAGGTGTCCAGTTTTGGCCATCAGTACTCGCTATAAATTTACTATCCCCCCTCCCCGCGCCTGCCGCGAACGCCCCACCCCCTGCTAAAAAGAATGATCCATTCCAACAAACCGACTGAATCTGATTAATTCCTAGAGCAAAAATACCACTTGGAGATGGAACCCAATTAATCCCGTCAGAACTATATGCAACGCTCTTATTGCCTAGATACACGAATAGGCCATTGCCATATGCAATAGACCTTCTTGTAAGGGTGGATGCTCCACTTACAATACTACTCCCGCTTATGGATTTTATCCATGTAATACCATCATCTGTGCTGTATATCATAGTATTTGGTGTAGCAGCTACCCATCTGCCATTTCCCCAGGCAATACATAGTAGTTTATTATCCGTGTTTACGAATGATGAGCCAGTTGGAGAATTAGTCCAATTTATTCCATCTGTGCTATATACTACTACTAATCCTCCTGCAACCCAACGTGTTCCACTCCAAGCAACAGATGTAAGTGGACCGAGGTTTGCACTTACTGCAGCTGACCAAGTAATACCATCGGTTGTATAAACGATATGTGGTGGATTCTGAGAGGTTGCTACTGCAAATGTACTCCATGTTAGACTGCCTGTAGCTATGGGAGGTGGTGATATTTTATATGGATCATTACTTATATCTGGTACATTGCGATCTAAGGTAATATATATTGCTGCATAGCCCTGTCCGTTTGAGCCACTTAACCTTGTCGAAATGATATTTCCAACAAGAGTATTATTCTGAAATAATTGCCGCCCTACATATGAAGCGGCTTCTGCCACTGATATAGTATAATCGAATGATTCCCCTGCAGCAAATACGAGTTCACTTGGCGGATAATATCTAATCTGGCCATGGGGCAAATGCTGAAGTGAAACGCTAATTCTCGTTGTTGTGGGAGGAGCAGTGGTCGTGCGAAGAGTGGTCGTGGGAGGAGCCGTTATCGTCCCAGCCGAGGTTATCGTCCCAGCCGAGGTTATCGTCCCAGCCGAGGTTATCGTCCCAGCAGCCGTCATCGTACCAGCAGCCGTCATCGTTCCAGCAGCCGTTATCGTGCCAGCAGCCGTCATCGTACCAGCAGCCGTCATCGTACCAGCAGCCGTCATCGTACCAGCAGCCGTTATCGTGCCAGAAGCGCTCGTTGTCGGTCTCGTCAATGTAGTGAATGATATACTCGTTGTACCAGTCGTATTCACCGGTTTACCAAGCGCCAAATTTTGCCCATTGTTCCCAATAACAGCCACCTGAGAAATATGGAAATAAAATCCCGCCGGTATACTTGAGCCCCCCGTATTTGTTGCTAAAATACGCACATATCGTGCAATAGTTCCACATACACCCCGTTGATTGGAGATAATATTATCCGGATAATTCGCGATATTTTCACCTGTAAGTTTCGCCATATCACGTAAATCAATATGTGTTATTATGTCGACCCTGTCAGGTAAAGTATATTCTATTGTAGTGGAATCCGTGGTCGATACTCTCACCCGTATTCCTTTTGTCGAAATTGCCTGCTGAGTTTGATATATTTTTATACTGGTCAACTCATAGATTTCTCCCAAATCAATATCAATTCTCGAACCGGCAAGTATTTTATATACCGATGAAAAGGGGGGAGGAGTATATGCTCTCTGTCCATATCCAGTATCTGTAATAATAGAACCATCTGTTATACTGCGATTTGTAATATATGTAGTTGTTACTAATGATGGTATCGTCGTCATACCAAATGTCATGGCAGATAATGTCGGCATACTAACGATGGAAGGCTTTTGAAAGGCCACATTACGCCCCTTTTTGTCAATAATGACAACTTGTGAAATGTGTACATCATTCGTTGCTAAATAAATGGACACTTTATTGCTTATTTTACCAATAATCTCGGATGGAATCGTAGACGTCGTTGTTATATTGAATGTTATAGAACTTCTGTAGTTCGTATCATAGTTATATTGGCCAAATTCGGTTATTTTACATGTGGGTATTTCTGGTTGTACGAATCCCGTTTTGGGAAACATAGTACGCCTTGATGGTATTTTTTCAGGCCGGCCCATATAAAATGGTATTAGTGGTTGAATCGTACCCGAGAGATAAAGTGTATTATTATTACATTTACCCGTTATCTTACCTGTTATATTTTCCACCAGTATAAATTCTTCATTATTACATGCTGATAAGACTTCTATTTTATTATTTCTACATATTCCTTGACGATTATTTCCCAAATTATAGGTAGTTCCCTCAGTGCATGTAAAATATTTATCATATGGATAAGTTTTTGGCATATATAGTTCAGAAATAATATCAGAGTCTAATATACTGCGAGAATTCATTAGTATGGTTGACATTCTATAATATATATTAGTGCGCATATCCATATATTTATTTATTTCTTGAACACAAATATCGTATCCTGTCATAACCCTGTTCATTTCCAAATCGTTAAATAATTTTTCAGAATCCGAGGGAGTAAGTTGATATTTTGTTTGTAATTCATATTGAGATTTATATAATATATAATTAAGTTTATAATATAGTTCTGTGTTGCACACATTCATAAAATCATTTATACACGCCTGTATTACTTTATATTGACGCTTTTTATCATTTAATGACGATATAGTGGAAATATTATAATTATCATAGAAACCATATATTTCCAATGTTTTATTGGCAATTTGTACCATAATTTGGGATGAAATCATAACTGCATTATTCATATAGGATGTCATTTCTTGATTATAGAATGTGCTAAGTGCTGAATTTGCAACATTGCTTTCATTTTCAAATGTTGCCAGATTTGTATTTAGTTTTAACAAATACGAACGTATAGTAGAGCTATTAACTATATCTCCACCTCCACTTTGTACAAGCATTGATGAATATTGATCTGTCAAATCCGTAAGAATATTTGTTAATGATGCTTTTTGTGTTTCAATACGATCGCGTGTTTGTATATATGTATTATAACGCTCTTCTGCTACACGTAATGCTGTTTGCTCTGTATATATATTATCCAATATTCCCTGTAAACTTCTATTATAACTCAATACATTTGTAGAATATTCCCTATTAATTGCTTCCATAGAATATTCTGCAGATAATAGCCGTTGTATATAAATAGTGCTTGTGCGAATATCTTCCAATTGTGTATTCGATGCTTGTAGATCTAAATCATATTGTTTTGATTTTATCATATAGCCTTGTATAGTCGAGTTGTATGTATTTAGAACACGTTCGTATGACACGTCGATCACCTCTTTTACTCCCTGTTCCAATTGTATACGCCTGGATGTTGCATTGTTTTTTAGTTCCTCAAATGAATCAATGCGCTCTTTTAAATATCGGTATCTTTGTGTATTAAGTGCATCAAATCCCAGTTGAATTTCCATTTCTCTCATTTCCTCAAATGCCGAGTTATACGTCTTAATACTCGATACTTCATATGCAATCGAACTTATATATTCATTTTGTTTTACTGCATAATAATATGCCTGTTCGGCTTTTATCAACTCTGTTTTCGAATTATTATATTCCTCCGTATATATATCCTTTAACTTATTTAAATCGGTTAATGACGAATTTAATTGAATAATGGTACTATCAATAGTATAATTATTTATAGCCTCTATAGTGCTATATGGAATAATATCAATTATGGATTGTTGTAGTTGACTACGTTCCCTATATTGTTCCTGTAATGTCACACTGGATAAATATGTTACCTGTGAACTATATTTCAAAGAACTTAAATGCCTGGAAAGTGTTTGAGAAGATGTTCGATTAATATACTCTATAAATGTATTTACTTCCTCTAATTTGGCATTTAAAGTGGATGTAGATATTGCTGTAGCCGTAGATAGGGCTATTATTCCGGTGGAAGCGCTAATATATTGGGCATTTTTATATAGGAATGTACTTGTTAAATTACTATTAAGGGTCGATGTGCTAATATATATTTGTATATCAGTATTGTAGCGAATTATATCTTGAACATACGTTTGAATTTGTTGGGGCAGAATGTTGTTTAAACTATCAATTTGCTGTGAACAACTTGTAATTATTGTACTATATTTTTGTGTAAGTCGCGTGTTCAATATGGTATCAGAGCTGATTTGTTGTATGATAGAAGGGTCGAACATTTTATATAAATCCGATGTCATATTTAAAAAATAATAATTATCATTTTTTGGTATATTAATTACTGAAAAATAATCACCACCTATTTGTGGTAAAGGTTTAAACATTCCTATAGGGTAGTAATAAAAAGATTTAGACCACGCGCGCTCAAGCATTTGGTTTTACCGCCAAGTGCTTAAGTACTTGGCGGTATATCAGGACATTGCTATTGCACTAATCTAAAAACGTATTGGCGGAATAACTCCATATTCGGTCATAGAAGTTCCAGATGTGGGCTCTAATAACAGGGTAGATGTTCCAGGATATCTATTAATGCTTGAAAACCAGTTGATTCCAATAATTCCCGTTATAGTGCTTATATTTGGCGTAAGTATGGTATTAATATTGGTATGAATTAGGTTCTTGTCTCGAATATTTGAATTGATAGTTGTAACAAGCGCATTTAATGCTGACATATCCCTAAAATACATGGAACTAATTAAAGTTGAATTTTGTTGGAGGCTAGGATATTCATATGTATTAAATATGGCCTTTCTTTGCTGAATGAATTGCCCTTTCATAGTGCTTTCTGTAAATGCAATATTCAATATATCATAAAACATCCTGTCAAATGGATTGAGAATATTAATAATAATGGAATCAATCGCGACATTTGTGTTTAATAAATCGAATCGATAGTTCTGTATTTCTGTCATTTTATCTGGCGAATTTGCTAAGTTTTGAGATTGGATATATGCCGAAGTCATAAGAATATTATTATCAGACTTTTTCACAACAAGATTTGCTGCGCATTGTCTTGCTTTTAGGTCAAATAGTCGGATATCATATATATATTGTTCCATGATAGCCTTTGTATCTTCTGCCTTATAATCATAATATTGATTTGCCTGACTATAGAACGTGGACATTTGCTCCCTATATCTACTAGTTGAAATTGTCGATAGTAAAATTAGTGTAGAAATTTGCTGTGTTATATCATTTATTTGTAAATTGTACCCACGTATAGTGCTATTAATAAATGGCTCCATTGTGGAATAAAACTTTAAATTACTTTGATAGGCAATATTATCAAGCGCATATTTTGTAGATATTCTTGATTGTATCGCTATATTTTGGATACTGGATGTCATTTGACTGCTTATCGATAGTATAAAGGTATTATATAGATTTGCGTTTTGCTCCAATAGTGATTTTGTATTATTTTTATCTTGTATTATAGTGGAATAAAATTTCTGCGTGCTTGTTAATATATTTACTGCTCTGCCTATAGATGTGCTATATGTATTATAGTCATAGTTCATCATATTATACCCTGTACTTGTAGAAAAATAGTCCATATTTGCATTGGTCGATGCAGTAGAATAATAGTTCAGTTCCGAGATATTTTTCATTAATAATGATTGTGTACTATTATATACCTGTATGTTGCTGATATACGCCTTCATTTCATTGTCATATTTTGTTGTATATTCATTTAATAGGATTGGAGAATTCATGTATTCTAATAGCATGGTGCTGTACTGCAATTCGAGGGTACTTATAGTGCTTCCCATAGATAACGATGATAAATATAGGGTACTATATTCTGCTTGTTGTTGAATTAACAGGGCATTTTTTGTCACGATGGATGTCGATGTACTCACCCATGCATCCAACTCAGTACCGAATTGGGTGGAGGCGGCATTATATTGGTCTTGTAATCCACCTGCATCATTCAATATATGTAATATTTGTGCAATGGACAAATTATTCTGATTTATTAGAGTATTATCGAAATCAATTCGGGTTTGTATCACTTTTGCAATATCCATAAGTTGTGCCTGTGTGAGAGATACAATATCGGCAAATGATGATAAATGGGCTGTAGATAATATATACAATAAAGATGAATAGGATATGGCTGAACTTGGCACACTTTGCTGAGTTAAATATGAACTTGAAATATAATCTCCACCAGACATTATATTTTTAGGCTGAAACATTCTTCTATATACTTGATATTTTCTTTTAGACCTAACCGCATTTTACCGCGATCGGTGCAGCGATGTGCAGAAGACAGCCCCCTATATTATTAGAGAATGTTCAATTATTTGTAAATCATTCCAATATCTATCCATATTTAGCACGAGTGTCCTATATGTCATTAAATCTATTTTTTGTAGTAATCCATCAATATTCATCGTATTGTTATTATTTAGCTGTACTCTTGTAAATTCACATGAAATTGTTGTACATTTTTCTAAATCCCCATCTATTACTCCCAATGTTTGTAAGGCAGTGAGTTTTTCCTCGATTCGTTTTACACGTTGTCGAATATCATTCATTTTATCATGTATCTTGGGTATTTCAATGAGATTAATTTGTTTCGAAGCAGACTCTAATATAGTATAGGCCACTTTCACATTGGCTCGGAGAGTATCCATTTTTTGTTCTATAGATACCGACATTTGATCATATTGCCCTTTAATATCGCGCAGTTGTTGGGCATTATTTATACCTTCAAATACGGGAAAATCAGCCTTTAAAATGCCGAATATATCGCTCAATTGCGTTTTCATATCGATTAAAATTTGCTGTTTATTTGAAATTTCTGGCCAATCACGATCGAAAAAGGGGTTTTCATATAATGTAAATATATGATCTGGCTCCATTTCTGGCTCCATTGTTTTTTTCATAGTGGGCATCTTTACACTCAGATACATTTGTTGTTCATTCTGGTCAGGATATACACCAAGCCATAAAGCAATCTTCCTTGCAAACGCCCTATCACTTTTTAACTTATCATGTTTTATACGAATGGATTCCAAAATCCTATTACAATATTCTTTCCCTGCATTATATATCTCTTTCAGTAGATCATTGTCGACAATTTGTTTGACTGCATGTACGGAAACATTTGCTTCATCGAATAGGTACCCCATATCAGATATGTCATATTTTTGTACCATAAATAGTCCAGATGATTTCGGCTCTAATTTATTGCGTATTTTATCCAATGTCGATATGAATGCCGTTTTTTGTACTTCTGCCCTATTTTGTAGGCGTTGTATATTTGGCACCTCTGTCATTCCTGTTATCACTGATATCTTCTGCTCCGCCTCTTGTATTTGTGAAATGTGCTTTGTTATGCTTGATAATCCGCTCTGCTCTAGTACATCCAACTTAACTTGATATTCTCTTGTTTCTTTCATCTGTAGCATTTGGGGTTCAAACTCCATCATAATTTTATTATATTGTTCCACTATGGAATCCATTTCTGCATCAATTGTTTCCTTTGTTGTGGAACGGAGTTTATTTCCAATTTCGGAAGAAAGTGTATTTATAGAATATATGACCCCATCTGTCTGATTTCCTAAGCCTTTAATTTGGGCGGGTTTAATTTTCAAATCATTTTCTAATGATATGAGAAATTGTTTTCCATTATCAACATGTTGATTTACCATGGTTTGATTTCTATCCTGCTCCTCGCCCTCTATTAGCGACTTGAAATCAATCGGCGCATAGGTTTGTGTCGGTAATTCATACAAATTATAGGGCTGGCCTAACGCCTCTGTTGTGACAAAATTGGGATCCGTTTCCAGAAATTTACCATCTGCAGTTATGATCGGATTGAACAATTTTGTCGTGTATATTTTCGAATTGGCATTTAAGACGGGTGATACAAATTCACTTGTAAACAGCAAATTATAGGACAAGTATGGTTCAATCGGTATTGTTCGAGTCAACATATCCGTCTTTTTCTCCAAATCAAGATCCCCATATGCCCCGCGAATTTTCATAGTGTTCTGTATATATTGTATGGGTGTTTGTGCACACTTTGCATAGCCGAATTCATTCGGTACTATCCCCTTTGCAGAACATAAGAGGGCGGCACCAGTAGTAGAATCCTTACGCACAAAAATGGGCCCTGTAATATGGAATTTTTTTGTTGCTTTTGGATGTAATAAAAGGGAATCGATGGATTGCGGAACACCCTTATTAACAATATAGGGATTTACATGATTTACATCGTCAATATCATATACTTTATCATCATTCCATCGTTTTACCTCGATAAAATTCCAGTCTGCATCATATATGGGTTCATAAAATTTTCCTGGAATACCGGTTTCTTTCACGTAAATTTCCTTTGGAACATCGGTATTCAATCCTGAAATAAGAGAGGAATAGTTGGATCTAGGTATATCTTGAAGGGTATCATAGGGTAAATAATTCGTCGACCATGGTAAATAACCATATGGGATTTCTCCTGCAGTATATATAAATAAGAGGGCATTCTGCGGTCCGATCAGTGTTCTCAGAGGTGTTTTGCCCGAATTGAGAACGCAAAACGGCATATCACTTATGTTATATATCATAAAGAAATCACCAGGAATCAATCCATGTGTAGGGAGGACAAGAGTGTTCAAAGACTTTGCAATATAAGTTACGGAGTTTTTTTTCATACGATCTAATTCTGCACCATCGGATATAGTTGACTCAATATAAATAGAGGGTCTATAATTTTCATGTATGCGCGAAAGAATGGATTCTGTGAATTCGTCCCCTATAATAAATTCCTCCTTTCCATTCAACAGAAATCCCCTTTCTGTGCGGTCAATATCCATTTTACTGGGAAAAAAAAGAACTATGCCCATTTTTTCGTCCAAGATGGGTTCCCCACTCTCTTTTGTTTCCATATATTCAAATCCCAAAAGTATACTAATTTCCCTATTCATGGGGCGAATATAACGTGGACGAATCGTCGATATATATTGGGTAGGATTCATAATAATTTGTTCCAATATGGGAATTTCCACTTCTGGATTGCTCACTAATTCATGTTGTTTAAAACATGTTTCAATACGCTGTTTAATGAGCCCTATTTCACGTATATAATTACTACAGGCACGATGGATGTAATCAATGTATCCGACATATATCCTCGTAAATACGACATGACATTTATGATATAGGTACCCATTTGCAATATTCGAAGCGAGCGTATTATATTTTCGAAGAAGGTTAATCAAATAGGCATAATCGCCCGATTTCAAATATTCTGTGATTTTTTTCTGATATTTGTCCATGGTATCTTTATATTTCTTATTATTCTCATTCGTAATAGGTATCCATGCTTTGATAGCCGTATTGAAATTTTCATAGGATTGTATTTCGGTTTGAATATGTTCCTGTAAGATTTCCAACATATCTCTTACTTTACGATGATGTGCCGTTTGTAATGTATTATATGCATCATTACCATCAAACTTTACACCCTCATTTATAGTACATAGATTTGTATAAAAATTTACTGCATCGGTATTTACTGAACCCGAATCTCCCCCACCTTTCATTGGGGTTAATAAAAGGGAATTGCTTGGATTGAAGTTACGTAATTTATTTATATAGGTTTGTAGAATATTATTTCCTAATGTAAATCCATCTATATAGGATTGAATCGTATCTGTTGTAAAAATGGGATTTTTGTCCCATTTTTGAGAGGTGATTACTTGAAATACTGCATTTAGTCCAAATAGACCCTCCTTTCTTACATATAGCGCTCCTTTGGAAAGCTCACGACGAACTTGATTGATTTCGCGAAGAGCAACAATAGCAATATTTTTATATGTGCCGTGTTCACTGATAATACCATTATACATCTTATATTTGTTATATAACGCGTCTATTTCACCAAGAGCCTGTTGTATACCATCTTCAATCGATTTCAATTTGGTATGTATTTCCATAAATATGGGCTCTGTTGCAGTAAGATCCGGTAGAAAGGGGTGATCTATATGCAAGGTAAATTGTTCATTTCGTTTATAGGCAATATACCCCTCTAAAGTGTCCTTTTCCTGGGGTTCCAGCTCACGTGAATAAATAATCAGTTCTATTAATTCGGCAGTATCTTGAACAAACGTACTACCCTGAATTTGTGAGGTGAGGGGATTTTGTAGTAGGTCCGAATAGATTTGAATTTTTTTAGAGATATTGGAATATTCCACTTTTATATTTCCATTCCAACTTGTGAAATACGAGAAATTGTCTGGTAATTCGAAATCCCGTTTAGAAATTAATTGGATTGTATGAAGTTGTTTGGATTGGGGATCCACATAATTACCGATATTAAAACTGGACGCCTTTCCGGGAAACTCCTGTAATTCAGGAAATGCCGTGGGTGACTTTGTTTCATCTCGTATAAAGGAATTCACTGAAGCGGGCGTGTCACTTATGATTTCCGTTATAACCACTTTCGAAAGGTCATTCTTGTGTTGTTGGATAATTTCACTTCGACGACTTAGTTCCGGTTGCTCAGATGCATATTCTGCTATTGTTTTGGAGCGTGTAAGACTTTTTTCGGGGCGTAACCAGCACACTAGGTCTGGAATGGAAGATGGTAAAAACTCGGCTATATTGTTAACATTTATTCCTAACATCGTAATCCCTACTATTTCTAGCAAGTGTTTTTATACTTTCCTGGCGCTCAATGCCGGTACAAACAAAGCCATATTATGTCTTTGTTTGTAATGTCTAGTACTTGGCGCTAATGCCGGTATTATACTTTAACGGCGCTTGGTTCCTCTCTTCTTCCGTTTCCCACCGCCGGTCTTAATACAGGCGGGATTCAATCCATTCGGATTATAGGGTACCTGTATATTGACAGGGGCGCCCGAGGCTCCTTGCCACGAAGAAGGGGTGAAACCATATCCGGCAGTTTGCGCCGTGTAAAAGGGGCTTGCAGAGCCCCCAGGAGCTCCGCCATTTTGATAATGCGCACCTCTGCACCCTGTCGGAACGACATCTCTTAGTACGTTCGGCCCATCAAGAGGGGCACCTGACATACTCCAACCGCCCCCTCTTGCACGACGAGTACGAAGGCCTCTACGCTTAGAGCGGCTTGTACGTTTTGACTGCTTCATAGCCCGCTTACGGCGCCGAGCACCTCCCTTGAAACCGGGAAGACCTCCATTATTAGGGGGCGTATAGGATGTCAGCATTCCGGGCGGGTCTGCACTTAAACACGCGGGTTTCGCGATAACTTCTGTTGCATAGGGTGCCCCTGGAGCTACAGCCGACGAACCAAATGTATACGATGCACTTGCTCCACCTTTTTGTTTATCCATTCTCTCTAACCTATAGTATCTTAATTATTTCATATCCCTTGAAATCGTCCCGCCAGGAAATATTTACCCACACCCCCTCATCCGTAGAACATTTTGAACGCATCTCTTGGGAGAGGGCAAATGATTGGACGGATGCCCGACAAATGAGCGTCTTCTTTTCATCATAAATGTCGTAAATATCCGGCATCTTATCTACTTTCACGGCACGCCCCTTGGACGGCTGTTTTACATCGACAACCATCCTACTGGACGACAGCTCCTCTTGATTCACTAAATACCACATTCGCCGTTTTCCGGGCTGTTCAGGAATGAGATCAATAGTACTAGTTCCCACGAGGGACTTTGTGCATAGCTCGGCCAATGAAATGGGATTTAAGATGGTCGTTGTAATCCCTCCCATCAAGCGCGTATCGGGTATCCAATGTTTATCGACGAATTCACGGAGGAGATCGCGGCGCTCAGAATAAGGGGTTGTTGTGAAAACCGGCTCGCCGCGCCACATCCATACATCTTCGATGCGTAGGGTATGCGCAATCGTATCGAGATTCGCCACAAATACGGAACCACCCCCTTCACTCATATAGGGGCTTACACGCATACGCAACATTGCAGGAGGAAGGGCACGTTCCTTTGTTTGTAAATAGACGACCGCCTGTTTTCCTGGTAAAAATACCAAAAATCCTGGTTGCGACTTCCCTTCATTTTCTGCAACATAAAACACACCCTTTTGAAGGGGCTGTTTCATGTTTTCGATATCAAGCCTTTGACGAATAATCGGGCTACCATGTTTACAAATGCTATCGACTAAGTTTCTTGCAGAAACTTGGAGTGGCTTAGGAGCATATTTTAGGCGCACGGGATTTATTTCGCGATGACTGGAGCGTAATGATCCCTCGTTGAGTTCCATTATATATAGATATATGCAAGACTTCTTTATATCGTTGCAAAGTTGTCCCCGCCATACGCGTCATTTGCTAATATACCGGACATGAACTCGCCGCCATTCTGAGCAAACTCGGGAGAGAACTGGGAAACCCCGGATGAAACACTTTTACTGGAGATGCCGGCATCAAGGGAAATCTGTGTTCCCGTATTTGGAACACCCGGACCGAAGGAATTTTCCGGCTTTCTCATATTGGTTTGTATGGGTGTGGCGGAATTCACATCATCAAACGGATTGTTGGGTTGAACTCTATCCGGAGAGATTACGGGGGGCGGGGGCGGCTGAGGTATAGGAGGGGGCGCCGCAGGCGGCGCGGGGGGCGGGGGAGGCGGAGGAGGCGGCGGGGGAGGGGGAGGAGGCGGAGCTACCGGAGGCGCTACCGGAGGAGCTACCGGACGAGTTGACATGGGCGATGTCCAGTTAAATGTGGAGTTTGTATATTTTTGTAGGAACATATGCCCAACATATAAAATAAGAGCAATGGAAATGAACGTAAGAACAGATTGAAACATCTGAGGACTGCAGCGAAAATCTATTAAAAAATTTTGCGGAGATATTAGAATGAACAATTCCACTTCCGATGCAATCATTGCAGATGTGAAACGCCTGATTTCTGAGTGTTATGCCGATGGTCGCCTGGATTCCGGCGATGTGCTGAAGATTGCCGTGGGCGTGGCAGTGAAGGTGAATGATGTTCGTGGTATGACTGGGGTAGAGAAGAAGGAGTTTGTTTTGAAGGCCGTGGAAGCTGGTTTACGCGAGGTGTTTCCTGGTGAGCAATATGAGCAAGCGGAGTCCAAGTTTGTTCGGAGCGTTTTACCGGCTGTCCTTGATATTGCCGTGAATTCTGCACGGGGCGCCTTTGCCCTCCAGAAGCCTCTAACGCAGGTGGCTTCATGCCTTTCTTTTTGCCTTCCCCTGTTGATGCAGAAGTCGAAGGTCGAGAAGCCTTGCTTGACATCTGCGGCCGCTCCGGAGCCGCCGGCGGCCCCTGTAAAGACGGAATAATCGTATATTCAATCTTCCAGCCATCTATCAATACTTCCGTGTCGGAATATTTATAGACGGGATATGTCTGAATATCAAATACATCATATGGCACCCAATCGGCATTCATAGGAATAAGAGTTTCCACTATATTGGATTCCTCATCACGATGTCTAGATACTACTTCCCAACAACGCCACTCGGTGCCGACAAGTTCTCCCCAAAAAGCCCCTCCATCATATATGGTAATAGTTGATACAGGTTCGGATGTTTTATCACATGTAGGCTTCCATATACGCGTATACATATATAATATTCGCCCAAAATGTTTAGACCTCGCCAAAGAAAAATTGGGGGTTCAAACAGATTCCTCTAAATATTAAAAGAATGCCTCCTTCCAAGGATTATCCTGTGCTAGTAATCAATCAAGATGGCGAAATCAAGAAGGCCGCGCTGAAAAGAGGTGCTTCAAAGGGGGAACTTACATTACAGCATATTCAGTCCTTCTATGATAAGAAAAACAGGGATATCGATATTGTTGCAACGTATCCCTACAAAACATATACTATCTTTCTATTTGGCTCTGTAAATGGTGATGAGGGAACTGAAAACAATCATCAGCTTCCTCCGCCCTATGATACGAATATGGTATATGGCGATATGATCGTGGTGGCATCAAAGGAAGAGGGCTCATTTGCCCAGCCTATTGAGTTTACCACGGAAGAATATGATCAGTTCTACAGCAAAAGTTTCGGCGGATATGCCTCGGATGAGGAAGAGGATGTTCCTGTGGTAGATGTGGATGTTCCAGAGCAAGAGGATGGAGAGGAGGAAGAGGAGGAGGAAGAGGAGATAGATGGGGAGGAAGAGGAGGAGAAAGATGTGGATTTGGATGGGGGTGATCTAGATGAGGCGGATGAGGCGAAACCGAAAATAAAAAAGAAGCGTGGTTCATCGAAGGCTCTTCCTGCAAACTCTATTCTCACGACGATTAACACTTATGCCTATCCCAATCGCCCTATATTGTCGGAGGATGAGCAATTAAAAGAGGGTGTATCGTATGAAGGTATTCGTATTCGAGAGCAGTTGGTACAAAAGCTTACATGCCATTTTGATACGCGACTCAATTCCGAGCAAATCGAGCAATTGGAAATGTGTATTTACAATGGGGCCTTGAAGGAGGCAACACGGCGAAATGTAGTTCGAAGCTGGGATTATCCGCTGTTTCTCCATATTTATAAAATGCGAACACGCCAGATTGCCTCTAACTTTGACCCAGCATCCTATGTAAAAAATACGGATTTATTTGAAAACTTCGATAAGGGCAATATCACATTTGATTCGATTGCCACTATGAATTCCTATGATTTGTACCCGTCAAAGTGGAAAGAAAGTTTCGAGCTTCAGCAACTGCGAGAGAAGAATCAATTGGAAGGGAATCGGAGCATGGCCACCGATCAATTCCTATGTACTCGTTGTTGGAAGAGGCAGTGTACATATTATGAGATGCAGACACGTTCTGCAGATGAGCCAATGACCATCTTCATTACTTGCGTGAATTGCGGCAAACACTGGAGGCAGTAACGTCTACATCGCGCTTAATCCGATGATTTTTTCATCCACTGGAAAAATATAGAAATGTCAACCTGTTTCATTGGCGAGAGGTATGACCCCTTTCCCTGTATTAAAAATATATGGACGCTCTACTCGAAAAAGGGTCCAAAAACGATGGTGCTGAGTGTTGGAAATTCCAAGTCGTGTATCGCCGATTTAGAGCTCTCCGAGCTACTAGGATGTCCCATCAATGTAGTGCCGTTATCGGAAGAACAGCGCGAACAATGGCTGGAAGTGAGTGAAATCATAAAAACGAAATCAAGAGGGCAAACTGCCAAATACGATTTTTCAAAAGATACCGAAACAAAATGGGTGTTGAGTAAAAATCTTCGTATTCATGACACAATGCCGTGGTGGTCAAAGGGTACTATAAATGGGATTAAAACGGAACGCTTTTTTGAATGGATAGAGTCACTATGTGATGACCCGCGCATTGACGTCTTAAAGTTGGATATGACGGATGGTCTAGAGAAGCCCTTTTTATTTGCAATGTTGGATGCCGGATTTCGCCCCGGCTGTATTATGGTTCAGTGGTCCAAGGCCCCTGATATGGATAATCCTACTACACTTGCTGCCGGTCATCTACAGATGTGCGGATATACACTTTTAAAGATAGTTGGGACGAAATGTGTTTATTACTATACGGATGACGATTATTATGTATCATGTAGTTGGGAAGATACGACGTGTGGAAATCCTCTCGTAAAAGATATAGTATCATCTACGAAAAAATCCATGGCATCAATAGGGAATAATTTAAATCATGTTACAAGGAACATTTCCTCTTCTGGAGAAACAGATGCTTCGAATCAAGATGAAAAAGCATCAGCTTAATCGACGAGCGTTCAGTGATATATGTTCTCGTCGTTCAAAATCACATCTAATATCTGTATCATCGTATCCATATACGGAATCAAATGAGCATCAAATCACTCAAGCGCCAATACTCAAACGTGCCATCGGGCATGGGACGTTTGATGATATAGGGTAGACGACGTTGCTCAAGCTCCATTCGGGCAATATCCAGTGTATTCGTAATATGTTCGGGTACAACAATATAGGCTCGGGCACCCTGTGCCAGCTGATTGGAACGAAATCCAAGAATCTTTGTTTTTTCGAAAATACTGAGAAAGGGCTGGCTCGTATGTTTTGAATCGCCTTTTAATGGGGGAACTTCTTGAATAGATACTTGTGGAAGAATCTTTTCTGCATAATCCAGAATCGTTTCGGGATGAAACTTATAGAGAATCTCCAAAGGATCACCAGCATTTCCAGGAGTACCATATTCCATTGCAGTATTCAGAATATCTTGCTCTGCAATAATATCTTCCACACCGGTATCATCGATTTCATCCACTTCTGCCATTACTATTCTATCCATACCAATAGATTTTCATTCAAATTTTTATACGGGCGATGTGTTGAAGCACAGCACTCCGCGTATAAAAATTTAAAAGGGGCTTATGGACTTATTACTTTTATAGAGTATAGATGAGTTCCGAAGTTCCTTCTGTTTCTGTTGAGGTCGTCGATGTTCCTCCCGCCGTGGAGGTGTGTGATGATTTTGATAAGATGGAATTACCGGAAGCATTGCTACGTGGTATTTATGCTTATGGTTTTCAGCGCCCCTCTGACATTCAATCGAAGGGCATTCTCCCTATGAAGCAGGGAAGGGATTTGATTGCACAGGCCCGTTCAGGAACGGGAAAGACGGGTACGTTTTGTATTGGTTCGATGTCGAAGATTAATCCGGAGTTGAAGAAGGTTCAAGTGCTGGCCATAGTCCATACGCGCGAGCTTGCCCAGCAAATTCGTAATGTAGCATCGGCCCTGGGCGAGTATATGGGGATCTCCGTGTATTCTGCCACGGGTGGCACGCCCATTCGCGAAGATCTGAAGGCGATTGAGCGAGGTGTTCATTTCATTGTGGGGACACCTGGGCGTATTTATGATTTGATTACACGGCGTGCCCTTTCGCGCGACATGATTCGTGTGCTGGTATTGGATGAGGCCGATCAGATGTTGGAGGATCGTTTCAAGGAGCAGGTGATCTGTATTCTCGAGCAGGGATTTCCCCAGGATTGTCAAATCGCGCTCTTTTCTGCCACGATGCCCACGGAAGTGGCCGAGTTCGCGGAGAAGATTCTCAAGAATCCTGTGCGTATTCTTGTCCCCCCCGAGGAAGTTACTCTCGATGGTATCAAGCAGTATTTTGTGGAAGTGGAGCGTGATGACTGGAAGTACGATGTATTGTGCGACCTGTATAAACAGCTCACCATCAATCAGGCGCTTATTTACTGCAACAAGCGCCATAAGGCGGAGTGGTTGGCGGAAAAGATGCAGCAAGAGGGATTTCCGATTTCCTTTATTCACGGCGAGATGGACCCTGAGGAGCGTTCTCGTCGCATGAAGGAATTTCGCGCGGGCCAGGCGCGAATTATGATTAGTACCGACCTTCTTGCACGTGGCATTGATGTTCAGCAGGTATCCGTTGTCATCAACTATGAGCTTCCCACACAGCAGGAGAATTATATTCATCGTATTGGTCGTTCTGGTCGATATGGCCGTAAGGGGACGGCTATCAACCTGATTACAACGGAGGAGAAGCGTATGCTCGACACGATTCGTAACCATTATGCCACACAGATCGTGGCTCTCCCGGAGGATTTGGCTTCCCTGGTGTAAGGTCTAGAACTTAACAATATCACGAAAGATAACAAGTCCATTCGAATGTACCTGTTATATTCCGTCCTACCGCCAAGTACATAACTTCAGTACTAGACGTTACCTTATTTTTACTTAGACATTCAGGCTCAGCGTATTTCCCGTAGGGGGCGCGCGACGACGTCCACGGCGTCCTCCCGCCTGTGATCCGGCCATACTTCCAATATCATCTGTCCCCACACTCTGCATATCAACCGCCACCATTGCAGGCTGTGCCTCAGGCATCATGTTCTCCGATTTCTGAACCTGCTCAAACGTACGCAGAATATCCTCTACACCCGAAGGACCGGCCATCTCACGACGCGCCGTAGCTCTCGGGGGCTCCATTGCTGCAATGGGGCGAGGGACTTGCGCCATGGGAGGAGGGGGCGGCTGCGCGCCCGCCGCCGACGAGCCAAAGAACGCCCCTGGAGTTTGGGCCACGGCGGCGGGGGGCGGCGCCTCTGCCCCCATCGCCATGGACATGAAGTTTCCAAAGCCGGGTCCCGCCTGGCGCGCGGCGGCAGCGGCGAACTGGCGCGCCATGTCGGGGTTCTGCTTGAGAACATCGTCCATGGAAGGCATACGAGAGCGCATAAATGTGTTGCTCACGTGGCACATGAATCCGCTCCCTGCAAGGGCCATGACAAGGCGCGCCTCGGGCGGCATCTTTCCACGCTCCTTATACTTGTCATAGAGCTCCTCGAAAATCTCATCGAAGTCCTCGACATTTTCATGTACCGACTCAGACCAGCCCTCCAAACGAAGATCGAGCGGATCGAACTTGTCATTCATCCACTGAAGACCCGTCACGGCTCCCACCAACATCTGGCGCTGAAACTTGATGCTCGTCTCCAGATTACGGGCATCCACAAGGCGATTATATTCCTGTTTAATCTCATCTAGCGTGTTATCCATGGTATATCTGCGCGAGGGCGTGAGTCCCCTGCTCTCCAGGCGCTGGAGTTTATTGATATACTCCGTCTTTTCCTTTCGCTCATCCTCAGCAGAGAGGCGCGTAGAAGGGGCGGGGCTGAGTGTATTTAGAGGTCCTGAGGCGGTCTGGGTATTGGAAAAAAGGCCCCCCGAACCGGAAAAGACAGAGGTGGTATTTTCATCAGAAGCTTTTGAGAACTGAATGTCGATAGGGGCAGAAGGACCATTCAGAGGTCCACTGCCGAGATTGAGAGTGATCGGTTCCATAGTATCAAAGGAACTTATTTCAATCTCATTTAGGCCTCCACCACTGGGAGCGGAAAAGGGGGCATCAACGACGATATTCTTTGCCGGGTTATTCTGTGCTCCACCCATTTTATTGGAATTCATCAACATATTTAGTCCAAGGGCATCTCCTGCATCAGTGAGATCGGGCATCATAGCAATATCATTTAATAAACTATCAGGCGGTCCCATCTTCCGGGCTACATTCTCCATTTCATAAAGGGATGCGCTCATTCTTCTTTGCTATGGCTCGGTCTTTTTAGATGGAAGTTCCCGCGCTCGGAAAGGGATCGTATTCATTAGGTCGCGTTCAAACGATCAATACACATACACATTGCATCACATAAATCAGATTTCTTTTGATTTCCTGATAAGACATTTTTCCAGCGCTCTTTTTCACAGATATCGTCTTTTTCCAAAAACTCCCGGATTCGCAACTCGGAACCCTTTTTCCGATCGGCATAGCCGGTGGCCCCTTTTACCTTGTTTCCAGCATGAATAAACCCTACAAAGGGTATAGCCGGAAAAAGGCGTTCACGAAGTGTGGCAAATAAAAGAATCTGAACCGATTTCATTGTGGGATTTTTATAGGCGGGCTGGTTTTCCAAGAAAATATGAGTTGCAGTTTGAAAAAGGGATTTATGCTCATCCACGAATTTCTGTATAGAATCATGTAAGCCTGCTATGTCCTCCGATTTCGCCTTTGTCGTTTTAGGAACTTGGATAGGGAGTGAAAATGCCTGTTCCATCTGGCTGAGGTATCCTGCACGAGTCTTTTTCTTAGGAGGGGGCTTCAACATTTTCTCTAGCACCTTACATGTCGGTATTTTTGTAAGAAGGGCTCCACTCAGGTCATGTAGCGCCGGCCTATCGGGTGGGCAGTGTTTTACACAGGTCATCTTGCCACCACTCTGGTATTTGGCCTTCTTACCACATTGATGGCATACATGCTTTTCTCGATTTTTAGCATCTTGTGATGATTCGCCTGCAAGGAGGTCATAGTTATTCCACCCGTGAATTTGCCATGATGTTTCCGAATGTTCCATGAGACACCATGCCAAGTTCCGTATACCGATATCAAATGCCAATACCTTCTTCGGTAATGACATATGCTATTATGTATACGGGATTACTTAGGTCATTTATTACGTTAACCACGAGGAGTATTCCGTCCCCCCTCGTACTGAGTTGTCAGAGAAATCCGGGGTTGGGGTGCCGGAGTTGGAGATATTTCTTGGAACGTTCCGAATAATTCGGGAACAACATCACGCCGTCCCATACCAATACCGCCGGCCAAGCCCGTGTATTTGATGGAACAAGAATCCGGCTTACATGTGACCTCGGCAACGAGAGGCGGTTCTACAGAGGTATCAAACGGATATATCGCTCCGGTGTAATTTGCCTGGCGCTGGCGGGACACCGATATGATATCTACAGCATGTTTCTGCATCCATTCTTTGGTGGCATATTGACGTCCCGTAGGAATATTTCCGGAGCAATGCGATGAGTAGTCTGTCACCAGACGTGCGTCCGCCATGGGACCCGCCCAACCAGGGAAGCGGATGTCGGGAGCGGGAAGTTGCTGGGACTTTCCAATGCGTCCAATATCTGCCGGACGGGCGTACTGAACATCTTTAAAAAGGTTTGGGGAAGTGGGTAATCGGAATAGTTTTGCATCCATGTTTGTATGCTCTCTTTACACCACAGAAGTTCATGCGGGGCTTTCCATAGAAAGTGTATCAGTTTCGACCATGTCAAGAGGAGCACCTTCGCCAGATCGCTCCATATTTCCTGCAACGCCGTTGGCATCACTCTTTCCTGTTTCTTGGTCACTAGAACTATTCTTGTCCGCTTCTCGCAACAGCGATACTAGGGCCGGCTTCCGTATTCCCTTTGTTAGGCGAAGCATCCTCTTCTCTGCAAGAGATACCAGCTCATCTCGGGACATCGACTCGTAGTCGGGCTTTGATACGGAAAGCACGACCTCTTCTACAGCCGGCGACTCGGAAGGGGTGGATTCGAGGACCATATTGTAAAAGTCGGCCTGGTCCTTGGGCACGACGGCCTCCTCCGTGTTGAGGGGTGTTCCAGATACGTCCTCAATGATAATGGGAGCCGATTCTTTCACGGACTGAAAGTTTCCATGAAATGGCTGGGGTGCTGCATCCTCCATTTCCATCGTCATTTTAATATCGAGGAGTATCGTTTCGAGTAGATTGATTTTCCGCTCCACGTAAAGAAGACGGGAATAAAAATAGAATCCGAGTGATCCGACGAGCACAAAGAAAATAAACCCTAGAACAAGTAATTCTGTTACCATTCTTGTTATTATAGAGGATTAAAGAGTTGATTCGGAGCGCGCCGGCTGCGCCGGGGTTTGATCCAACTGAAAGCGCTTCCAAATATCTTTTACACTACTGATTTTACAAATACCCTCTTCCACGCTATAAGAATATTGAATATTGCCCGATGGAAGCTCCGCTGCCTTACAGCACAGGCGCTGTACTTCAGGCGGAGCATTTTCCACAAGTTCAAATACATGTGTACTGACGATACTTATAATTCCCTTCTTTTTCCAGAGTTGTTTCAAAAATATTTCTGCTGTGCGTATACCATCAGGAGGGTTTGTGCTATGGAAAAGTTCATCATAGAGCACGAGGCCCATTTTATTTTCCGTATTATACTGAAGTAAATTCGATGCAAACCATACCTCCGTTTCAAACATCGACATATTCCCTGGAAAATCCTGTAGGCGTAGACCGGATGATATCCATGAAAATCTGCGCACGACCAATCCGTCCGCCGGTGCAAATCCATAGGCATGTGATAGGACCACGCATTGTAGAATCCCTCGAAGAAATGAGGATTTTCCGCCGCCATTGGGACCTGTGAGAGCGGCATGAGGGCTCATGCCTGTGAATTTTATGGAAGACGGAACAGCATCCATTTCCAAGGATAAATCGAAAAAGTTCTCGGCAATAAAGAGGGGATGGTCTCCCTTTTCAATCACACGGGCAATACGTAAATATGGAGAATTCGACATTCTCCAGATAATTTCCAATTTTGCCAGGTCTTTCATCGCCAGCTGGAATAAGTCTGGGTGTTCTAAAATCGACATAATTGCTATACGCGGGTCATTGCGGGGAATATGTTTCAGCGAATTTGTAAATGGAAAGAATATGCCCTCCTTTTTACAGAAATTTTGCAGCCTATCGTAAATTTCGGCAATTTCAATTACATGCTGGCCATTTTTATAGAGTGTTGTATCGATTTTGTGTAGGTGTAGGGCATTCTGTATGGGTTGGACCAGCGACTGAATGAAGGATATTCCCATGAATAGCATTTGAATCATGCTTCGAACGTTGAAGGTCGATGTTTTTGCAGGTAATTTATTCATCCCTGGCATAATATTGCCAGACCAAACAAGTGCCATAATTTCATTATATTGGTTCGTTGAAATGGGTAAATTCACCATAAACTTCAAAAATATATAGGGAAGAATCCAGGCAACAACGGGCATTAGAATTGCCATTGCAGGAACGGCCCAAACTTTAAATAACATCATGGTATACAAAATAAAGGGAACATAATTCAATCCTCGAAAGGAATTATCTTGGAATGAAAGTTGGCCGAGGGCATCTGTCTGCATTGCCTTGGTATCATCCGATGTAGGGAGTGTGAAGCTATTCAGATCCATTTCTAATTCGGAAGCGCGATGGAATATGCCTTCCAGTGTAGTGTGTTTCTCCTCCGTGAAAGAGGACATCGTATGTATTGCACTTTTGCGTATACCATATATTTTCTCATTTGTTTTGGTAGCTTTATTCAAGGCCCTATAGAGAATTTTCGGTGCTTGTTGTAATTTACATCCAAGTATCGTGCTGAATTTCTCTAGGCCTGCATCTTCTAGTAAACCCATTCTATAGAATAAATATATATAGCGGTCGGAGATAGAACGCGCCGGTGCAAGCCTTACCGCCAAGTGCTTAATTTAAGCACTTGGCTCTAATGGCTACTGACATGTAGGCTAAGTTAGGTACACCCTGGGGTGTACCTAACTTTGGCAGATGTCGGTAGACGTTACTCATTTAGAATTTTGAGAAATTGAGCCCCTGTAAATTTGGGTATACCTTTTGCCGCCGCCTTCTTTGTCTTTTCATTATCTACATTCTCGTCCTTTACAACGAGAATTGTTACTTTCGATGTGAATGTATCTGCAATCGTTGCACCCTGGGCTTTGGCAGCTTCTTCCAACTCTTTGGGATGAAAGCCAGTAAATAGGATAACCTCTTTCGCCATTCGTTTATTTTCATTCGCCACTACAACTTTGATAGGAGACGGGGACGCTGCCACTCCTAAATGTTCCATAAATTTCTTGAAAAGGGGCAAATGTTCCACAAAGGCTATCGCCGCTTCCTTAGACCATCCAGGCGTTTTAGCAATATTATCGACAATTTGTGCCGAGGCCTCTAAATTCGAAGGAACATGTTTGAACGCCTGTTCTATCTTTTTTACACCTACTCCGCGCCCAAAGATGCCGGAACCAACTGCATATTCTACACGCGTTGCCTTGGCCTTCGCCTCTGTAATGGCGGCGGCGAGCTTCGCTGCTGAGGCCTCTTTAAATCCCTCGACCTTTAAAATCGCCTCTTTATTTAGCCGTAGAAGGTCAGGTATGGTTTTTATTCCCGCGGCATATAGACGTATAATAGTACCTTCTCCACAAAAGGCGATTCCGAATTTATCGGCAAAATGTAATAGGACACTTTTCTGCATATCGGGATTTTCCTCTACATCTTCTAGGACTGCATCTACGTGCGTCTTATTCCATTGCCACTTTACAGGCGGCATTTGTGGGCCACTGGGTGAAGGCGATTTCACGGATTTTACATGCGGTATAACATCGCCCGAGCGAATAATTTCCACATATGCACCTGGCCCCATACCATTTTTCTCAATCCATGCTGCATTGAATCCGGTTGCAAATTGAATAATGGACCCCCCAATATTTACAGGTTCAAATCTCAGCGTCGGCTTAAGATATCCGTCCTTCGATACATTCCATTGGACTTCTAAGACCTCAGTGATTGCCTCTTGTTCTGCAAAGGCCATTTTGAAAGCAAATGCATGTTCGGGATTCGTATGTTTACGGGGATAAACTGCATCATGCGCCACAATGATCCCATCAATTTCATATTTCGATTCCCTCTTACGCTTCGTTAAAAGTTCTCCCAGAATTTCCATATTGATGGCCTCAAAAGCTGCATGGGATGCAACTAGAAAGGATGATTTGGAAAGCAACTTGAACTGGTCCACGGGCTTTAAACCCTCAGGAACGATGACCTCATATGCAACGAAATCAATGAGTGCCATTTCTTTTGACACACCCTTTTGATTTGCTATACCGGTCACCATCTGACGAGCCCCCCGTCGTCCTTCGGCCACTTTTGCATAGTTTTCCTTGCTTATGATGAGTTCTCCGCGGACAGCGTATGTTTCTAAATCGAGATCACCAATATGGATGTGTTCTAGCATACGCGACAGATCCTGGCCAATAGTTCCATTGCCGCGCGAATACAGGGTACGTTTCCCCCCCTTTTTGATGACAAGTGCAGACATTCCATCGAGTTTCTCGCTTATACAGACGCTGCCCTTGTATTTTCGTAGCCAAGCATCCAGATTATTCCGATCTGGCTTGATTTTGTCCATGGAGCCAAGGTAAAAGGGGAGTTTTACCTTATCACCCTTTGGCTCTGCACCCACTTCTTCTGCAACTTTGGAGTGGCCGAATTTACGGAGAAGAGTTTCCCGTAAACGATCGAACTCTTCATCACTGATCAAATTCGCCCCCTCATTATAATACATATCGGAAAGATATTGGATAGTCGATTCCAGTTGTTTCTTTGTTAGGGCGTTCATGGTTGAAAAGAAGTCGGCCTTTAAGGCGCGGATGATATGTGATTGTTCTGCTGCATTCATAGTATATATTTATATGAGATGTTTATTAAATTTATTTTTACCGCCATGGCGGTAGGGTTTATCAGCACATCGCATTAAATAAAATTTATAGAGGTCTAAACCATAGAAACATACATATATAGATGGAAACAGAGAAGCAATTCATTCAGACAATTCTTGGCCAGCCCTGTCCTCGCCCTCCTTTTGAAGTTTGCCATAAAATTTCTCAACTAAAGGATTTATATGAGGGCGGTTCAACATATAAGTCGGATTGGCGTCGGACTTCTCCTACCACCTCCATTCATGAATCCTCTTCCTCCAATTCGCTCGGAGGATTTCAACCGGCGCCTATCAAGAAGCCCATGTTTCGAAATGCTGTTTCCGAGCCCACCACACCCGCTACTGGAGGAAAATACCAGAGTAAATTCAAGAATTCAACTCAACCGGTAAATGATAAAATTCTGAATAATATTATTCTTTCGAAACTGAATAAATTTAGCGATAAAACATATATTGAGATTCGCGATTTCCTATATCAAATTCTGGGCTCCGGTGAGCCGGATCTTCAGGAAATGGTGCGCGATTTCATGAAACTCGTATTTCGAAAGGCAGCAACAGAGGAAATTTTCTGCCATCTATATGCCAAACTTCTGTGTGAACTTTCTTCCAGATATAGTGTGATTCTACAGGAAATGAAGTCGCTCCATTCGAATTATATCAATATCTTTGATAATGTTCAAAAGTCCGAGAAGACTGACTATGACACCTTTGTAGAGGATCAAAAGGACAAGCGGTATCGCCATGGATACAGCCAGTTTCTCGCGGAGTTATGTGCACTTCAGATTCTTGATTTGGATTTTCTAAAGATGATATTTACACGCATTCTACAAAATATGGATGAATATGGCAAAATCGATGGAAATAAGACACTTGTAGAGGAATATTCGGATTGCCTTGTATGTATGGCAAAGGTATTGAAGAAGAAGAAGGAGGCATTCTTTGTGAATGCTCGGAAAACACTTTATGAAACAAATAGTCCAATGATTCAGACGATTATGACAAATCGTGAGAACTATGTAAGTTTGTCACCAAAGGCGCGATTCATGTTGATGGATATCGTTGATATTCTAAAAGAATAATCTCCCATTATGAATAGGAAATGGCTAAGAAGGGTGTAGTAGGAAATTTGACAGCGCCTTTTGGCCATATTGCAACTGCAACGGGAGAAACAATCAGCGAGGTTGCTTCTACTGCAGGAAATGTGGCAAAGCGGGTGATCAATGGGGCAAGAAAGGTGGGAAGTACTTGGGTCACACACACGGATGAAGTACTAAAGTCTATGCCACCCGCGCGTAAAAATACGAAAAACATGAATAACACGAAAAAGAAAAAGCGGAAGTCCCGGGGGAAGAAAACCCGCAACTCAAAAAATTGAGCGCACACTTTTTTACTTGTACATATAGAATGCCTCCTCGTAATTGGTTGAGTAAACATGGGAAGAATGCGCGTAACAAGGATTCTGGCGACGTGAGGGACACAGCCCCGGGTAGCAAGAAGCCGAATAAAAAGCGGAGTGGGAACGCCCCTCCTAGCGACGACGAGAGTGTCGATAGTCGGGGCAATATCCGCGGTCTCATTTCTTACTCGGACGAGGAAGAGTATGTTGGCTCCGATACATCGGAGCTAACTCCGGAGCAAAAGAACGATATCAAGAGGAGTGCTCGAAAGGCCGCCACCAAGGCGCGCAGTAAGATTCAGAGGGCACTTGCAAGGGAGCACACTCCGAGTTCCAAGAGCAAGTCATCCTCCTTTGAAGAGGAGGATAGGCCTGTAAGGCGTAAGAAGGCTCCTTCAAAGATGGAAGAGGAGGAGGATGAGGAGGACGAGGATGAGGACGATGACGAGGACGAGGATGATGATGAGGATGATGAGTATGATGATGAGGATGACGAGGAAGACACGAAGAATACGAAGGGTCCGGCGGAAATCAGTATCAGTTTCAGCGGAATTGACCAGGGTCCTCAAAACAAGATGGTTCCTGTGCGTCATAACATGAAGACCGCCTCCGAAAATGTGCGCAAGTTTGTAAAGCTTGTGACGGAGCCTCTTGATTCCGGTGGGATTGATGAGCAGATTGACCACTTCAAGGGCTTAAATGACGACAAGCAGAAGGAAATCCTAAAGGCCCTCGAGCGTCCGGCGGTTCAAGAGGAGAGTATGATGTTCAAGATTCTCGGAATGAACATTCCGAGTTCCACGAAGTCGGTGATTTTGGCCAAGTATCACATGATTCAAAATATGGACCCCAGTATGGGCGAGTATTACAAGCATCGGGCTTGGCTGGAGAAGGCAACGGCGCTCCCTCTCGGGAACTACAAGGATCTTCCAGTTAAGCTGGAGGATGGTTCTGCCCCGTGCAGCGCCTTTATGGAGCGGGCGCGTAAGTGTATGTCTACGGCGATTTATGGTCAGGATGAATCGAAGCTCCAGATTCTCCAGTTCATTGCCTCTAAGATTGCCAATCCGACCTCAAATGGGATGAACTTGCTTCTCGTAGGCCCGCCTGGTATTGGTAAGACGAGTTTGATTAAGAATGGGATTGCAAATGCGCTTCAATACCCTTTCCAGTTTATCTCCTTGAGCGGTGATTCGGATGCAAGCACCTATAATGGTCATCAGCTTGTGTATGAGGGGTCACATGCTGGAAAGATTGTGAACTCATTGATTTTGGCCAAGAGCATGTCGATGGTCATGATGTTTGATGAGCTGGACAAGATTTCTGCAACGCCAAAGGGCGAGGAGGTTCAGAACCTCCTTGTTCATATGACGGATTCTGTGCAGAACTGCGAGTTCGAGGACAAGTATTTGGCGGGTATTCCGCTTGATTTGAGCCGTGTCATGTTTGCCTTTTCAGCAAACGATATTACGAAGATTGATAAGGTCTTGCTCGACCGCATGATTGTCGTTCATCTAAAGGGGTACGAGAAGAAGGAGAAGGTCGAGATTGCCGATAAATATATTATTCCTACGGCGCTCGCCAATGTTCACCTTGACGAAAAGGTGGCCATTTCGAAGGAGGTGATTGAGTATATTATTACGGAGTATGCAAATGGGGAGGCGGGCGTGCGTGAGCTAAAGCGCTGTATCGAGCAGATTACTCAGAAGATCAATATGCTGCGTATCTTCAATACGAAGGAGTTGCCGTTTCACATTCCTGACTTTACGCTGCCGTTTGTTCTCAAGAAAGCGCACGTGGAGCTCTTTCTCAAGAAGAAGCCGTCTGATATGGATGAGTCGGCGCGGAGGATGTATACCTGAGTTTATTGAAGATTGCCAATATTTTGAAACAAGTTGATGTAGGTAAAAAAGAGCGAGAGGGATTCATTGATGAAATCGGGGTCAGTCTGACAGCGCGCGGCATTATCTTTTAGAACTTGCATATTTACAACTGCATATAAACTAAATATACCTACAAATATGAATGTGAAAATCGTGTGAATACTCAAGAACATTTTTTTCTGGAATGGTTTAAATACATCGATGATGTATAAAACAATTTCTGCTAGAATTAGTCCTATAAGCACAGCGAATAAATACGGCTGAAGACTCAGATAGTTCTGATTGTCGTATAACCCCACAGATGTTAGGGCAATAAATACACCCGTCGTTAGGAAAAATACTCGATACAATAGGTCATCATTTTCTAATCGTGTATATGTATTGGCTGAGAGCTGACCAACTAAGAAGAAGGCAATGGCCGCGACGAAATATTTTAAGGGCGTGTTTGCTGGCATGTTTTGTAATACATAAAATACAAACAAAATTACAATGAGCCATAGAATAAACAATATAATAGGCGAAAGGTGTTGTGAGATTACATTATATATGATGGGATGGCTTGCAGACAGAGTTGTAATTGTTAGCCCGCCTACCATATGAGCAAATGTTTTGGAAATAAAATACTTACATGGCCCTATCTCTGTCATTTATTAGGGGTTTGATATTTTTTTCCACATTTGTCTGCTGGGTCGTGGGGCCACTACCGAATCGCTCATCCTGCCTATTTCGGGCGGCAATCAAATCGGCCAGCTTAGTATTCATCTCTTTGGATTGTTCGCTAGTTTCCGGCCGTGTACATGGTGTTCCAGAACCCCAAAAGCGGCGGGCACAAGAACTCATTCTCTATTAGATGGACTATATTTTCAAGGATACGCCCGAGAACATGTTTATTCATAAAAAGATATACATGGTGATTGTATTTTTTGTCATGCTAGGGGGTGTGAACTACCTGGCGATGAGTATCATGGGAAAGGATATGGTACGGGCCTTCTTAGGAAAACGTATTACGTACCCCCTATATATTTTCATAGGTGTATGCGCGCTTTTATTGTGTTTCCGTCGCGATGTCTATCTCCCGTTTCTAGGGCAGGCCGTTTTCCCATCAGGGGCTATACAGCTAAAGACGCCCTCAGGTGCCTCGGAGTCTGTCACAATAACTACAAGGCCGGGTGCAAAAGTGGTCTACTGGGCATCTGAGCCGGATCCTGTCGCGGATGCAGTGAATCCTCCATCTTGGGATAAGGCCTATGGTGATTATGAAAACTCCGGTATGGTCATAGCGGATGAGAGGGGCGAGGCGGTTCTTTCTATTCGGGGTCCGCCTCAGCCATATAAGGTCCCCTTTCATGGCCGCATAGATTCGCATGTGCATTTCCGTGTGGAAGAGATGCCTGGTCTTTTTGGACCCGTGCAGAACAAATTTATTAAATCAGGGAAGGTGGAGGCTTTCTCGAACCTGGTTTAGACACAGGTCTAAAGATATATTACAGGCTTTTTATAAGATAGTTCATCACGATGTTAGTAACAAAGGAGAATCTAGTTGCATTTGACCTGGAGAATTCTATCCGCAAAAACCGGACAGAATTCTCTATTGATGCAGCGGAGTTGAGCTTAGAAAATCGTCCCTATCGCTTACTCGCCTATTTGGCAGCCAATATGAATGGAAATACTATAGTGGAAATTGGTACACACCATGGAGCATATGCCCTTTCATTGAGTGGAAATCCGAATGTGAATATATATTCCTTCGATGTACGTCGCCACACACGTCTAAAGGACTTGGCAAACGTGTTTTTCGAACTTTCGGATCTATGGGATATAGAGCCGCGCGAATATTGGATGGAGACCCTTTTAAAATCGGAGATGATAGTGATAAATGCCTGTTTTCAGCATAGTGATTCGAAGGAATACGAATTTGTTCAGTGGCTGAAGGAAAAGGGATATAAGGGATTGATTCTCTGCACGGGATTTTGGATTCACAAGGCAATGCGTGATAATTTTTGGTATCGGATCCCCCATGCAGAGAAAGTGGATATAACAAATCTGGGCGATGCACGTGGAACGGGTGTCATCTCATTTTCTCCTCGGCCCGATATTACATGGGAAACTGCCACGGGAAATACAACGATTGGTTCAGAAGCCCCGTCTAGTCCATGGACTATCGTGACGGCCCTATTTGATCTAAAGCGGTTCACGCCTACGGCTCGTTCTACAGACTTCTATTTGAACTCGGCACATTCCACCCTCAGCCTAAATCAGCCCATGATAGTCTATTGTGAATCCGAACAGATGGAAGCGCTTCGTTCTATTCGACCGGAGTATCTCCATGAAAAAACGCGATTTGTGCCCATACGTTTTGAAGATTTGCCCTTATTTCATCATATGGAGGAGATAAAAGGGAACCGAATTCGTAATCCTTTGACAGGAGTGAAGGATCCCGTGTTTTATCTCATGTCAATGACACGCTATGCCCTTTTGAAGCAGAGCGTCGAAGAGAACCCCTTTCATTCTACGCATTTTTCCTGGCTAAATATCTCCATGGAGCAATTCGGATGTATGAATCTAATGAAATTAGATGTCATTTGGAAACGGCCTCCTCGTGATCTTGTTTCGGTCATGTATATGAAATATATTGGAAAGGGGTCCGTGCTGAATACGATCGATTATTTTAAAACTGCTCAACAGCCGTTTTCCACCAAAATCATCACGGCGGCTGCGGCCAATATCTATGAATTCTCGAATCAAATGGAGGAGATGTTTCTCCATTATTTGAAACTGGGCTACGGAAATACGGATGAACAATTAGTTCCTTACGTGTATTATGCACATCCGGATAAATTCGACTTATATTATGGTGCTCGTAATCAGTGTATAGTGAACTATGTTCGACCCATGTCGGAATACATATATGTATTACAGAACCATATGGTTCCTGCAGCAGAGGCAAAGGATTGGTTGGCATGCTACCATATTTGCTCCTGGCTCTATACGAATCCTGCCCTCTTTTCCAAGGGGGATTTAAAGTCGATTTTAACCTATTATCTTCGGTCAACCTTTGAACTCGGCGGAGAGAGGGTGGCCACCCTAAGAAAAAATGGGGCTCTGGAGGCATTTTATAGGGTCTAGGCGCGGGAAAGCCACACCATATAGGTCGAACGACCGAATACTGGCTTGGGAATCGGTATTACGTCATTGTCATCATATATATACCATGAATCACCCTTTGAGCACTGGGCAGTATAATGCCCACCTGTGCTACTACCATGGTGATCAATCGTGGAGTGTAGTTTGTATGACATGCTTTCGGGCGGCTCGGGACTCTCTTCCGAAAAGAGGGGCTGAAAGGAAATGGGGCTTACACCATCATTTGGAAGACTTGCAATCGGTGTATTAATGCGCTGACCATCATTTCCAAAGCGCTTGAGATTGACGATGAGATAGAGGGGAAGACGCCAAATACGGCTACGTGAAGTTGCACGCTGTTTATGGGGCCGACAATGCTCACAATCATAATCGTCAATGATTTCCTCCTCGAAATTCTTTTGAATCATCTCGAGAATGCTGGGAGGTGTCTCGGCCGAGGTGGGAACCACCGCCTTTAAATCTGTGAAGGTTTCCCAGCGATGGGATTTATTCAGGCAGTTCGTACACTGGGTGGTCTTATGCATGAGGCCATTGAAGAGGTCAATCAGGGGACTATAGGTGTTATGGAATTGTCCCCGCCACACTTCCAGAGCCTGTACACAATGTTTATCAGCCTCGGTAACTGGCTCAGGGCGCGTTACCTGCATATCAACCTTTTGTGAAATGGCCTCGTGTAGGATATCTAAGATAACCACGTAGAACTCATTGCTGTCATGCGACTTAATTTGGAGGAGGTCTTCATAGGCGGTACCTTTGATATATTTGCGGAATTTTGACCAGAAATCGGCTGGACGAACAATTTCCCCTTTCTTACATGTTTCCAAGAGTTGCATGACATTTGCAAACGATTTGCAAATATCTTGTTGCTCACTCCTTTTTTTGGTAGGCTCCTTTTCGAAGAGAGTTGTATATCGCCCCTCTGTGAAAATCCATGGAATTTTCTCACAATGGCGAAATGCCTGAAGAATCACATTTGCATAGCACGTAAGACCCATATTGACAATACCTCCTAAAGCTTTCTGCTCAGTCATTATATATGTTGCCAAATAATAATCCATTCAATTTTTTTCAGAACAGCGGCGCTCTTCCCGCCGCGGGCCCCTACGGAAATACATTCTTAAATGATGTACATCGTATTTTTCCGGCATTTTTATACAATGGTTCTCGGTTTCAAACGATGGGTGATGTATTTCGGTATGTAGAGCGCCAAATGTCGATTCATTACAATGTATATAACAATGCACAGAATGAATATATTATGACACAGGATGTCATATCGGAACAAAGCCGGTCATTACAGGAAATTATGAATCATATCATTCATCAAACTATTCCTGAAGGGAATACTGGACGACAGGGTACTACGTACATGCGTTATAACGTAGGTACTAGTGGACAGCATCCACAGAGAAATATATCAACAGCAATGGATGCATCGATGAATACATTTATATCAACTGCTTTACAGGATTTTAGAGTGGGCGGGCCACCCTTTGAAACATGCTCCATATGCCAATCAGATATTAATTCAAATGTGCAGGCAACTCAAATACGTGTATGTGGTCATAAATATCATAAAAACTGCATAGAACAATGGATAAGAACACATTCTTCTTGCCCGATGTGTAGGGCATATATCTATGGGATAAATAACTCTACAAATACGATGATATCGCCGAGCACCTCGACGCTTGTGTCGCCCTCCACAATATCGAGTCTATCTACAGGGGTAAATTTATCTCCATCGTCATATGATTATTGGGGGGTTGACCCGCCAATGTATCCAATCTAATCCTATTAGAAACGTAGATGCATTTACATGCAGATATAATATGCCATACTGCATGAAGATAATAATGCGATCGAGGAATGCTAATATTGAGAAGAAAGACTCCAATATTACAGATATAGATGTTTGCCAAATATATATCATATAGAAACCATACTAAAGCCATAAAATAATCGATACCTGTAATAAAGGGATTTGATTCTTCATAATAGTGGTACAATACAGAACAGGTGGTGGATAGAAAAATGATACATGTATATTCATTATAATGTGAATATACAAGTATTATTGCTAAATAATGTGGTAAAGTAGTCAATATTTGCATGTTCATATAATGTTTAGTGGTATCGATACTTAAGGTCATCTTGCAGCATTAGCGCCAAATACTAGCTATTATATATTCGACTGAATAAATTTCATGGTATTCATGTACGAGGTCAAAAATGTGTCGCTTGTTTCTGATTCCGCCGGCGGGGGTTTCTTTTGTGTCTGTATTTTTGTGACCTTTTCATTCAGTTTCTTGAAAATATCCTGTTCTTCGGGGCTCAATTCGGAGGGCGGAGGAGGTCCAGTCGGCTCGGGCACCTTTTGATTTCCTTCCCCAAACAGATACAGCGAACTCGTTTCATTCGTTAGGTATCCAAGAACCAATATAAGAGCTATAGATAGCCAAAATGCCGTAAATACATTTCTTGTTGCCACGAATATAATGACAAATAAGAAAATACGACGAACCCATTTCATTTGAAATACCTTGTCCTGTTCGGGAGTAAGTGCAGTGGGTATATGACGACCACCCAAGTTGAGCAAAATCATCATGAGTCCAATGAAATATGTGTTCGTATTTAGTCCCGTAAACGCCGCTTCAATCGGATTTGCTATTATGGCCATTGGACCTGCAGGTGGCATTGGTAGGGCCATATCTATTTAGAAGGGCGTTTAAGATCGTTGTTCGACCATTTTTTTGTTGTTACTTCCATGTCCATAATGTAAAAAAAGAGGGCGAATGCTATCATTACTGCGACATATTTACTCCACTCAACAGATATCAATATGAGAGAAAGAAAGAGGATGCGGAAAATGGGAAAACGATATAAATTTACCATTGCAAGTGGATATGTATTTTCAAACACGGCGCCCTCGATAACATTCCATGTAAAGAACGCAGATACAACAATACCCTGTAAGATAGTATCTATATTGTTATATAGCTTGAACTTCATTCTATTATTATACGGGATTGGATTTATTGGACTGGATAGGTAAGTACCTCTGTTTCATCAATTTCTTCCGGGTTTTCTCCCAATGTAGATTCGACGAACCATTTGTGTTTTTTATCGATCGGAGTATTTGCATGAAATCCTTCGGCGAGTGTCCGGGGACTTAGGGAAAGAAGTAAGAGGGTCAGAATGGCCACCAGTAATCCATTTCTCCAAGAATAATATTTCGCCACGAGTATTGTGAGAATGAATAGGAAGGTTCGGCCGAAAAGGGTTCCGCTCCATTTACGCAATTGAAGAGGGATTTGTTTTACAAAGACGATGGTTAATACGAGAAAGATGAGAACGAAAAAATTCACTTGTTCAGAAAATTTGGTGGCAAAATCGAGGAGGTGGTACTTTGCTCCACCCACCATATTCAACTTAGGAACCATGGGCTGTAAAGGAGCAGGAGCCTGGTTCATTCTTCTATATCTGACTTTCGGAAATATACAGCCAAGTACTTAATTTAAATACTTGGGCACAAGCCTGTATAAAAATCCGAAGTCTGACACAGAGGGAGAGATGGAACTATGTTCAATAGAGGATGCCTTTCCAGATTTTCAATCACATAAACAAAATTCTAAGAAAAGCTCGAATATACTATCTGGAAGTGCATTATCGAAGGAAGAACGTCGTGCAATGAGAAAGAAGGCAAAAAAGGCGAAGGAGGTAGAGCCGGCAGAGCAGGCAGAGGTTGACCCGGATCGTCCCTCTTTGAAACGTATGGGCGAGCTTCCCGCCTTTGTGAATTATTCGGAAGCATTTCAGGATTTGAGTGGCGCTGCAGTCATTCCGAAGGTGGATGCAATATTGAAGAATGTAAAATACCCCGACTATTTTGGAAAGGGGGAGGATGATGAGATGGAGGGATTTTCCAACTTTACGGGTGTGGATGAGAACACTATTGCTAATCGTCTTGTGCCTCAGACCTTGAGTGGAGGCTTTGATAAGGTTGGTGTGGATAAGGCAGGATCCGGTGGTGGAGAACTCCCGGCACCCTCTCGGAATGATAACTGGAAGCCAATGACAGATTCCAAGGTTACAACGGCAAATACCCCTGTGAATGCGACGAAGAATGATATTCCGGCACTAAGAAATGAACCTCATGACGAGCCACCGAAGCGGGAGGCGCTATTGGCCAAAATACAGGATCTTACAAAACGTTTGGAAGATCTTGAACGTCATCCACCGAGAAATAATCAACGGGAGTTGCTTATATTTATTAGCAGTGGCGTATTTTTGATAATAAGTTTCGATTTAGCAATGCGGGCGGTCTATCGGAGTCGTTAGAGAAGGACTAGTAGGGCAGCAACAGCAGAGGCACTTAGTCCTGCAGATGCCATGATACCTGATACCCAGGATTTACCGCCTTCACCCTTTGCTTGTGGATATCTCTTCTTTATAGTATCCATATATGCTTTTTGCTTTTGTGGAGAATTGGATTCTGCTGCTTTTTTTGCTAAACCTGCCACTTCTATATTCGATTTAGCTCCCATTGGTGGTGTATATTGCCCACGAACAGGTGCTGAAGCAAGGTCTGCAGGAGGAGTAGCAGGGGGAGTAGGAGGAGCAGGTTCAGGAGCAGGTTCAGGAGCAGGAGCAGGTTCAGGAGCAGCAACAGGAACAGCTCCCGTTTGCTTTGCAGCACGAAGAGCAATTGTTGCATCATCTTTTTCATTTATTTCTAGACACCCTCCCCACAATGATTGTATCATATTCGTTTTTTTATTACCACCTACTTTTAGTTGATATAAATCCTTTAAAAATTCCACTTTCACTATCGGCCGATTTGTTTTTACGACGAAAGTATATTGTTTCTTTTCTAGATTATTTATAACAAACTTAGCTACATTAGTTAAATTGCCATTCATTAATACGGGCTGATTCCAAAATGTATAATATGGGGACTTTTTATCAAGAACATTATTTTTAAACGGAATATTTGAAATTGCTTTTAAAGTGTCATCTATATCGCCAGTTTTAGACACTATATTATATTCTGTTATCTGATATTTTGTTAACAAATTTTTATTACCAAATATACCAAATTGAGAGTCGTATGTCATTGGATGTGAAAGCCATGCAAGTGGCGATGTAACTTGAATTTCTATCATTGTAACCTTATTTCGAGCAGCGGCAGCTGCTGCTATACCAGAGGTAAGATATGGATTTGTAGGGGCCGCCATATAAATCTATATATTATCTATATTATTTGGGACGTAAAGATGAAGTAACTTTTATTTGTTTTTTTATAGGTTTTGTACTACGAATGGGTGTGGCACTACGAGACCTTGCACGAGTGGCAGTAGCACGAGGAGAGGCAGCACGAGGAGCACGAGGAGCACGAGGAGCACGAGGAGAGGCAGGTACAGGAGCAGCCACAGGAGGAGCAGGAACAGGTACAGGAGCAGCCACAGGAGCAGCAGGGGTAGGAGCAGGTACAGGAGCAGCAGGGGCAGCCATAGGAGGAGCAGGAGCCGAAGAACCAGATGTAGCCCCTTTGAAATAGGGAATTTTAATGAAGTTATATGTATGATGCTTTGGCAAAGGTTTCCCTTTGGGTGCTAAAGCGTAATACACATGGTTGCCTAATTTGGCAGTTGCATCCTTTTGTGAAACAATCACAAGATCATAATTTTTGATTCGAATATCCCTATCATCCATAAATTCTAAATTCTGAATACCATCCTCTTGTGACGCTAAAATAGCAAATTCATTCGGCGATAAAATACGAAAATCAGCCGGAAGTTTTTGAAGGGGCATATTAGGTAGAACACGTTTTGATTTTTCTTCCTTATCACGCGTATTAAGATTCAAATTCCGCGCATATGCCTGAACAACATTTAAATAGGAACGTATTAAATCGCATTCCCGCTGTGTCATTAAATCGATTCTATCTACATGAAAACACTCGGTTAAAGATGCATATCGTAAAATATTTGCAATTACAAATGAACAACCTCCATGCGATTTAAACATATCATTACAATACGATGGGCGAATACCCATCGTATTTAAAAAGTTGGCCTCATCGTTTGTGAATCGCCCATGATACCAATCTTCCAGCAAACTTTTATTCTTTTTGCCATCATCGGTTGTATCAATATCACAATTAAATCCATGGCATTTACGTATTTGAAACGTATCTTTAATACCGGGTATACCTGCTTCGATAGTTACTCTACCAACATCGTCCACTTCAGGTATAAAAGCGTCGACTTCCGAAGGTTTTACACGAACAGAATATAGGGGAATGTTTGTGTCTCGATGTAGACGTGCAACCAGAAAATTCTGTTTTAATTCTATATTCTTATAGCGTTCTGCTCTTAGAGTATTTAGATAGCTTGGATATTCGTCAATATTTAAATATAAGACCGGTGTATCATTGCCAAGTGAGATATGAACATAGCCATCGGGGACGGGGCCTTTCGGTTCAATCGCCTGAAAATTCTGTTGTGTAAATCCAACAGGAATATTATTATCTTCTTTGGAAGAGATAACAATACCCTTATTATTTTTATGTTCATGTGGATATACGCAATAGTCTTTGATAATCATACATTTTTCTTCATCCTGAAGACAATCCAGTATAACTAAATTACTCCTTAGAGCAATTTCATCGATTCCCATAAAAAGTATCATAAATCCCTCTTGTAATGTATTCCCCTTCGTTAAAATATTCAGTTCACTGAGATCTTTTACAAGACCTAATAGGGACTCGGCAGTATTAACGGGGGGTACTACAACTATAGAGCGAACATTGGGAGAGATTACTTTTATACTGGAAATTCTATTGGAAACTTCTTGATATTTTTGAAATAGTTCGTTTGTTCTTGTACTTATATATTCTTGATACGTGTCATAATTAATAGTGGTATGTGAAACTAAATCGGGGCCATATGATGACATTTCATAGAGTTCAAAATATGCATTCTGTATTTTGATATCTTGTATATCATTATATTCTTCTAACGAGTCTGCTACAGCTCCGCCTGCATAGACCGCTTGAATATCTGTCCCTTCTCCTCCACTCAATATAGATTCTGAGGTATAGCCACCAGGAGCTCCCCCACCACCCCCTTGTACAGGCTGAATATTGACCCCATCTCCTCCGTTCAACATGGATTCTGGATTATATCCAGCCGGTGCTGCCATCTCTGTATTACATGATGAAAAAACCGCCTTAAGACAGCGCGTTCTAAAGAATAGTATATCGGAATGCAACCCTTGGAGGAGCTCACTACACCTGTTGTTCAAGTCGATCCGGATTATCAAACACGTCGTAGAAAAATTCATTGTAAGCAGGAATTGATCATATCGAACTTACAGCGTTTTTATTCGACGCGTCCTGATACACAGGAGGTGCTTGATTTACTTCAGGGAACGTCCCATATTTCTTTGCGTCTTGTCGATTGGTTTGTCACGAATTATGCACGGCAGAATAGTATTTCCTATATTTTAAATGCCCAGGAATTTATGGTGTATACTGGGTATAAGTCGCAACTGAAGGCGTATTCTAAGAAATTGTTCGACCCCTTTTGTCGGAGAGAGCGAATTATGTTTCAACTTCCCAACCATGAGGCGTTTATAACGACGGTTGGTAAATTGAATTTCTTTCGATGGGCAATTGAGAAAGGGGTAATTGATTATATTAAGATGAATTTTCCCCAAATTGAGAAAGAGATGAATAAAAATGCAAGAGAAATTCACAAAATTCGGAAACAATCGGAAAATTCCACGGAAAGCACTACTACATCTGTAACGCGCCGTCGTGTAAAGCTGGCAGGGAATCATGTGAAGCTTGTAGAGAAGCATGATTTGAATGTGGAAGTGAGTTTTACTTAGAAATTTTCGCCCCCATACTTGTTAAGGGCGTTCGATAGACAATTTCAGGATTGTCTATGGTGGGCCTAGGCAATTCGAACCACTCCGTGAGTTTCGTTGCCGCCTTATCTTCAGGCGTGTAGCGTCCTGTAAAGACCCGTTCACGAATCCGCTCCGATTCTTTCAGACCTCGATCCGGCTCCTTGGTTTCATACACTGCAGAACGGACTTCGCGAATCATATTACGCGGATCACGTGTAGGATCATATCTATCGAAGAAGGGATTCATGGACAGATTCGGCCCGGTGGAATCATAGGGCTTCGACTGACGAAAATCCCGCCGATCTGTGCGACTACTTAGTGGTGCCATATCGAAATAGGTTGGCGCCTCTTGCTTCTCCGCCTTCAAAACCCCCACGGCCTTTTTCACATTATTTTCCATGCTCTGTAGGACTCCACGTGCTTGAAATACATCTACCGAGCCTTTGGGAAATGAATTTATTACGGCAGCCTCTTCCTTCGTTGTAGCCGTCACCTTTAGAAACAGGGAATCCACCGCCTTTTTCACATTATTTTCGTAGCGACGAAGGGCATCACGGGCATCCAATATATCGATAGTGCCATCGGGAAAGGAACGCATGACGGCTGCCTCTTCGGGAGAGCGTGGCGTTGCCGACATAATCGTATAAATGGTATTTCCCTCATCACTACGATAGTATTTCCCTTGTTGTTGTGGAACGGCGGCGCCTTGTGTTTCATATAAACGACTATTCATTGTATCTTTGGATGAGGGCTCCTTTCGTGCACGTAATTGAAAGGATTCGGGTGGAAGCCGGAGATCTTCTTCCAGGATTGGTTGATTTTGGAATTCTGACCACCGGAACATATGTCTAAAGAGATTTTAGATCTATCCTAACAGAAATGCCGCCAGTAAATGATTTAAGGCCACAAGGTGGCCTTAAGCCATTTACTTAACTTCAGTACTAGACCTTATGCGGTGTGTTCCCATTTTTATAAAACCCATATCCGATGATTTTGTTCAAGCATGGATCCTTTTGGAAAAACAGGGGACCGAATTTATTTTAATGGATTCCATTGATGAGGCGAAAACCTTTGCAGAAGAGAGTGGACTCGCCCTTACACACATCCATGAGCACGAGGACACCCTTTTTATGATCGTTGACACGGAAAAAACGAAATTGGATGAGTTCTATTCGTGGAGCGATACATCCCTCAAGAGCGATGTGTGGAGGCCCTTTGTTTGGTATATTCCCAAGGATACAGAGAATGATTTACACATTAATATATGCCATATGAATTCCCCTTTTGGGGAAGTATTAAATACCTATTTTAAGAGATATCATGTATAATATATATATGAGCGCCCCTTCACATCGTAATAGAACTCTACGCAGATCTTCTATGACAGATTTAAGTGGCGTAGATTATTCACAGAATTTATCATTGGAGGCGATGCTTCACAATGAAGCCGGCCAAGCATTTAAGAAGCCATGGCATCGTCTAGAGCGCGGGCTTCGTCTCAATCGTCTACGAATCTTTTCGGAGAATTTTGCAAAGGCCCGCGGGTTAAAGCCGACAGAGCAATCATCCTTGCTCCAGCTACTTACAAAATGTCTGGATAAGAAGGTACTGAACTCGAAGTTATCCGTTATATATGATATAGAGAAGGAGGAGATAACTGAAATCAAGCCACTTGTGATGCATCAGAACTCGGCTGGAGAAATCCTGTTCCAGATTTTGGAACGTCGTAGTGCTGTTACATTCCGTAAAGCCCGCCCTGGATCTGCAGATGGGTCTAAGACGGAAGAACTATAACTATATAGATAGGGGGATGTATACTGATATTATAGACATGGTCGAATGTTTAGATAGCATTCAGCCATGTTTATCCTATAGGAACATGTCGGAAAAATGGTTTGCAGATGCCTCTGATGAGATTGAGGCTAGCTTTAAAGAAATTGAACCTACGGCGGAAAGCATAGATGACTATATTAACTTAGTCGAAGACCTGTTTCATATGTTTATTGAGATGGCATCCTCTAGGGTCTCTGTTAGAGCAATCAGCAGTCGCCTGGAGCATGTCCAAACTCTTCTACAACGGCCCCAGATACCCCAACGAACCCCGGAATGGTATATTCAGTCTCGGAATGTTCTGACTGCAAGCGAATTTTCGGAGATTCTGGGAACGGATCGCGCCGTGAATGCCATTGTTTCCAAGAAACTCGAGCCTGTAAAAGAGTTTGGGAAGCAACGTCTTGCCTGCCTCTCATGTGAAATGTCGGCAATGGACTGGGGCGTGCGATTTGAACCCGTGGTAAAGCAGATTCTTGAGGGTCGCGGAACGCAGGTGCTGGACGTGGGCCGTATTATTCATGCCGATGACCCTCGCCTAGCGGCCAGCCCAGATGGGATTATTATGGAGTCGAAGACGGAGGACGAGGTGGGGTGTCTTATTGAGATTAAGTGCCCTGTTCGTCGTGAGATTGGAGGGAAAATTCCGTTCGAATATTGGTGCCAGATGCAGATTCAGATGGAGGTTACGGGCATCTCGAAATGCGAGTATGTGGAGATGAAATTTGCCTCGCCATATCGCGGGGATCTAGTGCCCTATAAGTCTCCCGAAGATCCCGAGAAGGTTCGAGGAGAGATTTGGCTCCTACAGAATCAGTCAACGCTGGAAATGTCGTATGCATATACAAATGCTGATAAGGAGCGTATGGAGGCGGAGGGGCTGGAGGTAGTGGAAACGATTCCCTGGCATCTTGATTCCTATTATCAAACATCCGTGGTGCGTGATACCAACTGGTTTAGCAACACTCTTACAAAGCGCAATGAGTTTTGGAAGCGTGTCGAGGAGGCCCGGAATGGAACCTATGTGATTCCTCCGCGTGCGCCAAAGGGCCCGGTGATCAAAGTATGTAAGATAGTTGATGATTCTTAGTCGAGTGGCTCCGTTTTATAGAAGGATTGGACCAAATCATGATTGGGAGCAGAACACGAGTCGGGAGTTCCCCTCTTGTAATTGTTGGTGAATTGGCGCATATTCCCCGTTTTTTCAAGACGGGTTTGAAAATCGGAATAATAGCAGGATTGGCTTGTGGGCGTGGGAGGTTTACCTTTGAACTCCGGCAAAACATCCAAAAGAAGAGAATAGGCCTTATTTGAAAAATCTATTTCGGCCGGCTCTTCTACGCGCGTAGGATTTGCAAAGGCCTCAATGCGTTCAAGACGGGGGCGAATAGTTGGATTGGGGAAGAATTGTTGGTAGAGATATAAGAGGGAGGAAATTGCCACTAATACCAGAACCCAAATAGTGACAAATTCCATAACAGATTTCGATTTCATAATTCTATCTATATATTAGAAATGAAAGTTGATGCGTACATTGGGGAGTATTTGGGCACTCTGGCGCTTGTATTGAGTATTCTTGTTTTTAATGGTAATGCCTTATACATTACTGCGGCCTTCGGTGCAATCATTTACACTCTAGGCAAACTCAGTGGTGGCCACATTAATCCGGCTGTGAGTGCTGCAATGGTGCTCAAGGGACAGCTTGGATGGAATCAACTGGCCTTTTACGTTTTCGCGCAAGTCAGTGGAGCATTAACGTCGGTGTATTTATATAAGTTGTACGCTAAGTAATAAGTAAGGTCTAAACAACTCGTGCGTATTTACTATAATGCCAGCCGTTGTTGCCACTCTTGCAACGAATCATGCCTTACACGACCTACGTGTTTTTCTAAAAACACTTATGTTGTGGAATTCGACACCGCCCACTATTTATATGCTAGTAGATACGGCCATAGAGAATGCTCTCAGCGATATTTCGTATAAGGGTTCTATAAAAACCATGAATGTGCTGGATCGCTATACGAATAAGACGCGTCTGGAGATGGAACAGCAATCTTTATGGCACGAATTCATGTGTGAAAAACTCCGTGTTCTTGATTGGGCTTTCATGGATACTACTGACGGCGTCTTTTTCTTCGATGCAGACATTTGCTTTTTGGGCCCGCTTCCAACTATACCGGCCGGCACGGAAGTCATGCTGAGCCAACATATGATACGGCCGGCAGATGAGGCGAAATTCGGCAAATACAATGCAGGATATTGCTGGATGTCGAGCAAGAAGGCAGTAGATGCTTGGCGACAGGCGTGTCCGACTTCGCGCTACTATGAACAAGCGGCCTTGGAATGTTTTGATGGAGAGGAATGGAAGGGGCGTGTGGGGCAATTCAGCCAGCAACATAATTATGGGTGGTGGAGATTGCTACAGGGTGCAACGGACGCCGAGACGTTGCAGAAACAATGGTCTATTTTCCGTGGTCCAGATCATTCCGGTATTGTAGTGAATGGTGTGCCTCTCGTATCAGTCCACACGCATTGGCATGAAAAGAAGGATTTTACTATAGTATACTTTAATAATTTGGTCAAATCGATGCTAAATCGGATTGCAAAGTCCCAGCCGAAAACGCATAAATTATTGGGGGTTATCCGCGTCCCATGAGAAAATTTGAATGAACAAATGGTCCCCAATAAAAGTATGACCTCTTTATTCGCCGGTGTTCATCGCCCTCGTAAGGCTGATACAATTTCCTTTCCAGAGAAAGAAATTCTAAATGTGGAAATGAAATGCCGTCAATGTGGCGAATCCAATGAAGATATGATTTACGACGATTATGCTATTTGTCGAAAATGCGGGGAAGTTCAAGAACAGCCCATTGATCTCGGTGCAGAATACCGGTTCTTTGGTTCAGAGGATCGGTGTATGGTCGATCCTTGTCGTATTGGAGCTCCGACCGACCCGCGATTTCCTACTTCCACACTTGGGACGATCATTCTATCCCATGCAACAGGTGGAAATTCCAGTTCGCGTATTGCAATGGCGCGAGTACGGCGTTATCACTCTTGGAATTTACTACCCTATAAGGAACGTTCATTGCTACAAGTATTTGAGCAGATTGCTCTTGCAGCAACGAATAATGGATTTGATATGCGCACGATGGATTGCGCCAAGGATTTATATGTGAAACTCGTTGCACATTGTGATCGTCGTGGTATGTCGCGGACGTCGATTGTGGCGAGCTGTCTCTATTCCGCTTTGAAAATGGGTGATCAGCCGCGAAAGCCGAAGGAGGTGGCCGACATGTTTCATTTGAGTATTGCACAATTCACAAAGTCGCTGAAATATTTTCAGGAAATTCTTTGTATGGCCAAACAGCGCGGGCTATTAACGACAGCAACTCCTGCCTCCTATCCAAGTACATGCGCTGCAAACTATATTTCCAATCCGCTGAGTCGTCTTCCCATTACGCGGAAGATTTTCCAGGAATTGGAAAAAATCGCCATTCGGATTGCACATGATGTGGAGCGTTTAGAAATTTGCCCGGAAAATATGCCACCCTCTCTGGCCTCGGGAATTTTGGGTCTTGTTATTCAGCGGGAGAAAATTCCGGATATTACGACGGAGCGAATTGCGTCCGTATGTAATGTGAGTGAAGGGACCTTGCTCAAGTGTTTGAAGAAGTTGGAGGCGGCGATTGCAGCAGGAGCGATTCCCTACTAGACATTATAAACTATTGCTATAATAGAAAATGACTATTCTTACAATACTAGCCATTATAGGATTCTTTTTTCTCTTTTGGGTGCACATAAATACACTTTGGACTCCTGGAGGAAGATATCGTGGATTCCCCAATCCCGTGGCAGTGATAAGTCTTATTCAAACAATAATTCTAGGAGTATATTTTATGTATTCTCAGGGTTATAAGCTCTAATAGAAAAATTGAAGCACCCCCCCGATTCTCTTAGGTAGGATGAAGAAACGCTGTGAATTTCCGGAGTGTAAGAAGGCGATTCCTATCACCTCTTATGCATGTAAATGTAAGAAGAATATGTGTCTTGTACATATGAATGCACACGAATGTACGTTTGATTATCAGGCGGAACAGAGGGAGAGGCTGATGAAACATATGAGTAGTCCAGTGGTTGGGCAGAAAATTCTTCCGGTATAACTTCTCGTTCTAGCCATTAGAGCCAACTACTTAAATTAAGTACTTGGCGGTAAAATACTCGGGCCTAATTAGAACCATGGCCACTATCACTTCCGTTAGCCACAATTCGTACAAGAACTCTCCGCGTCGTTCCTACATTTCCGTAGCACCCTTCAATGCAAGCTTTTTTACATATACTACGTCCATGAACGCCAGCTATGTTACCACTGGAACATTGACGGCCGTTACAGGGGCCACGGCAGCTAACTGCCCGAAGGGCCGCGTTCTTCGTGAAAATGGCCGCAAACTCTATCCGTCAGCAAATCCCGGTGTGACCACTTATTTGGTGGGTGTGTTTGATGACAAGACATTTTTGAATGGCTTTATTGACCCGAACTCGCCTTTATTCGCCTCTTTTAATACGGATAAACCTGTTTATTTGGATAATGGTGTGAATGGCGGTGATGGCGGATTAGCTCCCGGTGGATTGGTAAATGGACTATTGGTTCAAAATAGAACATCCTATACTCTTGATGGTACAACAAATGTGACACTGACAACTACACAACTTCTAGGAGGGATATTAACTCACACAACTACAGCAAATAGAGTTGTAACTTTACCCAGTACAGCAAGTATTGCAGCGGCACTTGGTAATGTAGTAGGAGCATCCGTTGAGTTCATATATTCAAACTCTGGTGCTTCTAGTGGAACACTAACTCAAGGTGATACAAGTACAACATTTGTGAGTGCGGCCGGAGGAACAGGAGGAACTACTTCAATTGTTACTGCAGCGCTTGTACGTTTCACCATTGTTGTCACCGGCACCACAGCCTCACCCACTATCACAATTTACCGCGTGTAAGGTCTAGTACTTAGCGGTAATTCCGCCGTTTACGACACGTTTTCGCGCGTATGGATTTGGAACATCCACTTCTATGGGCTCGAAGTTCTTGGCAGAGAGATGCATATGTCCGCACTTTCTCCTCCAAATTACAGCGTTTTTTCCACAGGGTCTGTAGCGACGTCTTTCGACTCGACCAGTCATCCGTAGAACTTTCCCAAATGGTCCGCCATTCTTTATAGGGTAGAAGTTCCGGCAGAGCAGTCCAAAAATCATGGGTGTATACGAGTCGCTCTTCGGGTGTCAAGACGTTCCATCGATTCTTGTCGGAATTACTCGCTTTCGCCAGATGCTCCTTTCCCGGAAAATCTTTCATGGGCTTTCCCGTCAAAGATTGTTTGGAATACGGGTGATTTTCAGCCACTGAAAAGAGGAACTCCCATCCTTCGAATTTCGACATCGAACATGAAAGAGCCATACGCTCCAAATAAAATCGCTTGACATCTTCGAAAGACGGATCCTCTTCGATCTTCAAACGCTGTTTTCGCAACTTATCATTCACGCAATTATGAATTTTCCAGAACCATCTTGCAAGGGCATATGGCGCGGTCGATTCGAGTGCATCTTCAATAGGCAGGGCATCCATATATTCTGTCAAACTTGCTCGGCAGTATTTACAAGGGAGCACAAAGGGGAGAGAATGAAAGAAGCGCTTGAGAGTGGCCTTTTTTTGCCCTGTGGGTGATGGATGGGCAAAGGTGATTGTATGGAGTAATTTCCACCCACTTGGACCCCAATATTTTGTGTCCATGATACCTATTCGGTTATTAGAATAAAAGTAACTCATGTCATGATGATATGAGATACTTTTATATCATCTACTACTGAAGTTCCTCCGCTTATTCCCCAAATGTTCCGAAGTTGAGAGGGGCAAGGAAGGGGCGCACGGGCTGTACCGGCGTCTCCTCGGCCTTACACTTCACTTTTGTAGTGGGACAGGCCTCGCGCTTACAGGGCGGGCATGCCGGACATACGGTCGGCTCAGGGCATTTCACATCGGGGCAACGAGGTCTAGGGCAAGGCGGGCAATCACCGCAATTCGAGTTCTTGCACGAGGAATTGTCCACGATGATGGGCTCCGGTGTAGGAATAGAGCTCTTCAGCACATACTGAGAGAGGTCGGGGACGGGAGGGCACTCCGTCTTGAGCATGTATTGGCTCATATCGGGACATGTAGTTTTCGGCGGAACAGAGGCCTTTAGAACATATTTGGTCATGTCGGGCATTGGCGGACACGAGTCATTTCCACATACATTACATGCCTGGCTGTTCATGGCCTGGAATCCCTCCTTCATAGCAAATTTAGATATGAGATAGCCTGCTAAAAGACCTATCAAAAGTGGTACTAGAAATTTCGGTAAACGCACCATCCTCCTTTCTAGTCTAGAGCGGGGAAAAAATGGATTAGTGCTGAGGTTTCCATCCAGGCCATGAGGGCGGAGGGCAGCCGCATAACTGAGGAATCCCCGTATCATAGTGTGTTCCTAGACGATTACAGATCATTCGGGCATATCCGCGATAAGAGAAGGATTCATTTACCTGGTCGGTATTTTTCATACAACCAAAATCATACGGATTCAATCCCCTTTTGGATATTTGATCACATATTTGCTGGGAACGCTCTTTCCAGTCAAGTTTTACCGGAGCATATTTCGGCGGCGCTCCACTTGGCATAGATTGAATGGACTTTTGTTTTGTCCCACCATAACCCGATTGTGTATCATTATCTGAATAGTTATTCTCTTCTTTCCATGTCATATGATCCCCTTTTCCAGCCGTATTGTTGGATTGTTGATTATTAACATGCTTTTCACCTAGGAATCCTTTTGCAACTTCTCGAGCAATTTGTTCCTCTGCATCGCTAGTGGAACTGATGCTGAAATCCCATGATATATTCTTCATGAAATTACTGGCATATTTATTGAAAAAATCTTTTGCAAGTTCTGACCCACTTACGCTACCTGTGCCATAGATAGGGAATAGACTATTCAATGCGTTACTCATTCCACTATCGGAAATGAGTTGGGGCAAGGGTGTGGCGGAATTTCGGAGAGCGGGGAGGAAATTATTATAGGAGGCAATCGTAATAGGTATATCGGCCTCACGCATCTGGCCATTTTCCACTTTTGCAATGATATCCAATAGGAATTTTTTAGTAGCCTCTAATTTAGCTATACGCTGAAGAATAACAGGGTCGGTAGTCCCACTCATCTATGAAAGTCTAAGAATTTCTACATTGACTTTTAATAGAAGTTCTTTCAACTGCATTAAATTGATTTTTCCCGTGTTTACTGATAATTTCGTGGATTGGGCCATACCTGGACCGGGGCCAACAGATACATCTGCAGGTGTTTGAAACCCCTCAATGGTATTTGGAGACATTCTCCATTTTGATTGTAGGCTTGCAACGTCCTTTTCCATTTCATTTAAATCGCCCTGTGTAAAGGTGCTTTCCAGACCTTCATTGCGCTCCATTACAATGATATCGGTCTCTAGCTTATTACGCTGCTTTACTATATTTTGAATTGTTTCTAGTAAATTCGGTCGTATTTCGAGAATAGCAGGGGCCTCATTGACCAAGAATCCAACTTGCATCTCCTGTATTTCTTTTAATCGTCGAAGGGGGGCCTTTTGGAATACGGGATTCGATGCAGGATAGGAATTGACAGATGCCAGTTGACCGGGAGGGGGAGATACTAGAGGGGCATAAGGATTCATAAGTGGAAGGGGGTCTCCTTTGCCTAGTGGAGTTGGATAGGGTTTCGTATCAGGGACATTTATTTGGAAGGACTCTTTGTATGGGGGAATTATAAATAATATACATATAATGAATAATATTAGAAAGAGGAAATGCCTCTTCATCTTTCTAACATTGGTATTATTATTTATGATAACCGAAGTATTTCTGCATCAATTCGAGAAACGAGTTCCTTTACTTGTGCAAGTGTGACATTTTGTGAACTGGTTACGCCAGGCAATCCTGAGACACTACCAGTGGACCCACTACCAGTGGAGCCACTACCCGTGGACCCACTACCAGTGGGCCCACTCCCTGTAGCGCCACCCATATTCGACGATGTGTTCCTATTACTCCCTGTAGGGCCTGTATTTAAGAGTGTATTCCAATAATTTGTTCTCGTATAGCCACCCATGTTGGATAGAACACTCCCAATAGGACCCGTATTGGACAGGATACTCCCAATACCACTCATATTGGATAGGACACTCCCAATAGGGCCCGTATTGGACAGGGCACCTGCAATATTACCCATGTTCGAAAGGGCATTTCCAGCAGCACCCATGCTGGACAGCGGGTTTCCAGCAGCACCCGTGCTGGACAGCGGACTTCCAGTAGCACCCGTGCTGGACAGCGGGCTTCCAGTAGCACCCGTGCTAGACAGCGGACTTCCAGCAGCACCCGTGCTGGACAGGGCACTCCCAGTCGGTCCACTACTACCTGTAACACCCCCCAAGGGTATACCCATATCATTATATTTTTTTGATATATCTGTAGTAGAAGTTATCAAATTGTCTATGGAAGTTATAGACGAACTTACAGAAGTATTTGTAGCTGGTTGTAACATATTCATACAATTTGCGGATGCTTGAAGTATATTTTTATAAATAGCGAAATCATCATCTGTAAATGGCACATTATTTATCAGTGAATCTATGATAGTTTCCTTTAAGTCCCGTGTAATTAATGCAACTCCACCCTTTTGACATATATTACTATAGGAACTAAATTCGGGCATAGTCGGAGAACTTACGATCATTTGTATAAATTCCGTATACTCGGGGGGATCAGGGTTGTTTGCTAAAACCAAATCACTTAAATCCTTCTTAACGGATACTAATGAATCAAAATCAGTGACAGAGATTGCTGTAGAATTAATATTATATAAATTTTTCAGACATTTATATGCTTCATCAAATTGGGGTTGAATTTTATTTATATCAGATGTAATTGGTATATTTTGTTGTTTTATCTTAATAATGAGGTCCTTTGTATTATCAATGACGCGTACAACAGAATCTAGAGAGCATTGTGAGCTCTGAAATCCCTCTGTGACCCCCGCCAAACGATTGAAATTTGACTGAATCATGTAGAGATCTCTTTTCCGTAACTGAATCACATATACAGGATCAGCTCTTGCAGATTTGAGTTCATCTTGTAGGCGCTGTAAATCCGCTTTTACAGATTGAAGAAGTAACTGCGATGACGGGTCTTGCGACGGGGCGGTATAATCTTTCAAAAAATCATTCATACGATTCAAAAGGGGTTCAATACAGGAGGGTGTTGCATTGGTTTGATTTTTAGCTTTTAGAAATTCGAACGCCTTACCGGGAACAGATCCCATGTTCACGAGTTGAACAGGCTCTGAAGCCACAATATCATTTGTAAAAGGTTCCACCTTCTTTGTCATGTATTTTCTTGTTTCCACAAAGACAATCAAAATAAAGGCTATTAAAACTAAAAAGAAGAGTTCTCTTTTCATCTTTCTAGTCTTAGTTAGGAAAACGTTATTACCGCCAAGTACGTAATTTAAGTATTAGATGTTACCGCCAAGTACGTAATTTAAGTACTTGGCTCTAATGACTAGAACGAGAAGATTAAGTCACTCTAATGACATAAGGCCACAGAGTGGCCTTATACATGCGGAGTACTTAACTTCAGTACTAGCCGTTACCGGATTTCATCGTTTCAGATAATAAATATACAAGATGAATGATATTATTAAAAATACTATACTAATGATGTATATTGTGCGATATATTTCTAAATTGGTTTCATGTAGTAGCTCTCCACGAAGATCTGTTAACCCAATAAAGACGTCGCGTTTAAAAATACGTGTGTATTTAATCTGCATGGTCGCTTGATACTCATCCAAATTGTCAACATCAAGACGACTAGGAGTGGCTAACATTATAACGTATTCATGTATATTATAGAAATCCTCTGATAATGCCAACTCTTGCTGACTACTCCATACGACTTCCCTATTTGATTTAAGAATGGCAACCACATCTAAAAGACCTGGTTTAATAAGAAGCGTGAATATTTCATCGAGAGTAGCACTAATACGCATTCCTCCAATACTGGTTTGAACTTGTGGCATTTTTTGAGATAAAAATATTACAATGATAAATAGCACAATAATCCAAATAAATCCCCATGAAAAATATTTCATCTTATACCTCGTTAGAAATATTATTGTATTATTAGCACATCAAGCTGTGTTAGAACTAGGTTTTGTAATATATTTATAAATAATATATACAATAATACTCAGAATAATCGTGCCAAATCCTACAACAAGGGCAATATTGGATTTTAAAAAGTCGGTTGTGTCGTCGAAACCCTCTATATGTTGCTTATACGAATACAATATACTTAATACGAGTATGTATATGGAAAAAAATATGATATATTCATGATGACGTTTCATTCTGTTTTTGTGGTCGGAAAATATTTTATCGCCGGTAGGTTCGTTTCTTTAGGGCATTACGCTTATTCTTACGTTTATCTTTACGCATAGTTTTTTTACGCTTTCCGCCGCCCTCTGCCGGCTTTAATGATGATAACGGGTTTTTTGCAGGGGGGGCCGAATTCAGTAGCGCCGCCGCGGAAGGGCGGGGCGATGATAGTGTGGTTGTATTCATTAATATGTTTGTATTAATTGGTCTTGTTGTGGTTTGTTGGGGATTAAATACATCTGCTGCAGCAGTAAATGCCTTTGTAAACGCTCCAAATATGCCTCCCTCAGAATTTGCAGGGGGTGTCTGACCGCCTTTTTGTACCATTCTGTATATATATTAGAATATTGATTCCGCCCTGTGCCGGTTGTCAATTATATGGAGACAGGTCCTAAACGCATTATTATCCTTCATATAGATGAAAGCCCCCTCTATCATCATCCTATCGAACAAATCAAATACATTCGGTCTTCAACAGGATGTGAATAATCTATTAGAGGTGCTCGGCGGTGAACATTGCGACCCTCTTGAATATCCGAAGCCTGCAGATATTATCATACATTTGGAAGTTCCTGCATATGTATGGATGCCTTATGCAAAGAAGAATATTTTGGTCGTAAATCCGGAATGGTTTCAGTTCCATGCATGGAACTCCTATTTGTCAAAATTCGATCAAATTATTACAAAGGATGAAGTCGCCACACGTGTATTTGATGCATCAAAAACGCGCGTTATTCCGTGGGCAACCAGATTTCGCGGAAGGCTGGAGGCACCGAAGGAGGAATTCGTGTGGCTAATCGGGGGGTCAAAGAATAAACGTGCTTACGTGGAGAGGCTTCTAGCTGCTTGGCGGTCGGAATATCCGCATTTAACGATATATTCAATGGAATCACTGGGTCTAGAGGCGGGTCCAAATGTTTCTTTTCAGGTCGGCGACTTGGAACCTAAGCGACGTTTAGGAGTATTACAGGCATATAAAGGACACATCTGTTGTTCAAAGGCCGAGGGGTTTGGATATACTGCCGGGGAGGCAGAAGCGGTTGGGGCTTTTGTGATTTTGAACCAACTCCCTTGTTATGTCCAGGACTATACCGAACAGCCAGGAGTTGCCTTTCTTCCCTCAAAACTCGTGTCATGGTTCGATGAGAGTTCTTCGGCAGATATACAGCCGGCACTCGATGATGCAATTCAGCGATTTCGAACGGAGCCATGGAATTCTTTGGACCGGATAGCTCGGGCAGAGGAACGTTGGAATCGGTTCGCCAAGGCCTGGAAGGAACTCGTGGGCGGTGGGGCCGGCGGCGCTGGAGGCTTGGAGATCTTGCCGCCTGTATTGCCCGCTCACGAGTGTCCACCCATTTCGATTATCACACCGGTCTATAATCGCCGGAAATTCTTTGACCTTGCCTATCATTCCATACTTGTAAGTGATTATCCGAAGGATCGTATTGAGTGGATTATTGTGGATGATTCCGATGATCCGATGGATCAGCCTGTGAATCGAATTATGGAAGTTATGAAAGCTGGCCAAGTGAAAATCGAATATCTTCCTTTGAAGAAGCGAACACCAGTGGGCCAGAAGCGGAATATCGGAATTGAGAAGGCCACAGCAGAGATCGTTCTCATGATGGATGACGATGATCATTATCCGGAAACGAGTTTCCGTCGCAGAGTTGCCTGGCTCACGAAGCATCCTTGGAAGCCGAAGATCGTATCGGCAACAACGATTGCCTGCTATGATCTCAATCGCGGTATAAGTGCTGTCAACACGCCTCCACTCGATATTCCTCTGGGCCAGCGCGTTTCAGAGGCGACATTGACTTTTTATAAGACTGCATGGCTTGAGCGGAAATTTACGAACGAGGTCCAAGTGGGGGAGGGAGAAGAATTCGTTCATGGGCGCGAGGAGCAGGTTCTAGAAATTCCGCCTCAGCAAATTATTGTCGCATTTAGTCATGGAAAGAATGTGAGTAGCCGCCGCGTTCCATCGGATGCCGATGTAAAGCCGGGCTGTTTTTGGGGATTTCCCAAGGAGTTTTTGGAATTCATACATGGATTGGTATAACGTCTAGTTTGGCGGTAAAATCACTTCAGTGTGAACAGATAGAGAATCTTATTGAGTTCGCCCATCATCTCGTCGCGCAGATTTATTAAATCCGTGTCGACGGGCTTGAGACGTTTTACGAGAGGGCCTTGGAGATAGGCAATACAGGAATGGATGAATCGGGTCGCCGTTTTCTCATTCATGTTTTGAACACGAGTGACATTCGTAGCCCCAGTCATCTTCGGCCGTCCGTATTTTCCCATATAGGTTTCTACGTAGGTATCTATTGTGGCATCAAGGGCCGATAATAGTTCATCCGTTGCCTTATGTCGGGGAAAACTATGTGTTTGCCAGTGATATAACTTTAGCTGTTCACGCATATAGAAGAAGAAATTGATGTCAGTAGCACTCATTCTATATTAAGTTCTATATTAAGTGCAGGTACCATATACTATGAAAGAAACGATTGCAGCTACGATTGATAGGAAGGTACCCAAGTACATAAGCCCCCCATTCATTCCTCCCTCTGATAAAACTGACATGACAAACAATAGTGTTATCATGATAATAATAATAATATTAGCCATTTTTACATTTCTTGCATCATCGCCCCCTATGCAGCCGAACCCCTCCTGTACATCATTGATTTTGAGAAGATATAGGATACCAGTAAATACAAGGGCGTGGACAAGGACCGATTCAATGGATGTTTGACCAGACATGAATACCTTTTTGCCTACAGGGGGGAGGGTAAGTAAGATGCCGGGGGATAGAGCAATAAATAGGAGGACAGGGGCGAGCATTCTGGTATATGTAAAGAAAAAAACGCATCACGTACCGCCAAGTACTTAACTTCAGTACTAGACGTTAGCCTTGAGTCCATATGTGCGCCGTATCCAATTACGATCTGCATCGTATTTCTTATGGAGAGCCGGGTTAGAATATTTGGAATATACGTAGAGAACATTGATTTTTTTCCATACGGATAGGCTTCCATATTTAGCAACGGCGCGCTTTAAGGCTGTATGGCGCTCTGTGGAAGAGAGGATTGCCTTGTAGCCGAAGCGAAGTAATTCACCCTTTTTGAGTGGTCCGATTTTACGCGTTGAGGTACCCTTTCTAGAGTTGCGTCTTGTTCTTTGTGGCATTCTATTTATTTTGAAGAATATGTTTGAGATTGACCTAATTTATAAATGTAATCATTATTACGCCTATTGTAAGTGTTGACGCTACTATTAATGTTGTTATAACTTCTGCTGATAATCCCGTATCAGGAGGTGGAGTTAGGGGAACAGCATTAGGAGCGGTTGTAACATATGTAGAGCTGCGAGTTGGCCCAGTTGCCATGTAGGTAGAGCTGGGAGTTGGACCCGTTGCCATGTAGGTAGAGCTGGGAGTTGGACCCGTTGCCATGTAGGTAGAGCTGGGAGTTGGACCCGTTGCCATGTAGGTAGAGCTGGGAGTTGGACCCGTGGAACCTGTTAGGGGAATAGTATCAGGAATAGCATTATATCTAGAGCTGGGACTTGGACCCGTGGCACCTGTTGGTACTATCGATGATACTTGTGCATCTATATATTTCACTATTCCTCCTGTAGCGCCCGTAGGTGATAGCGCTGAAATATTCACAGATGATTGTGAAAGTATCGAAGATACATCCGACATAACATTACTAGTCGGTGGTATAAGGCTATTTGTAGATGATATAAGATTGTCTTTCAATGATACAATATTATCTATTGATGGTAAATTAATATTTGTCGGTAATGATAATGTTTCTTTATTAATACCTAATAAAGATAAATCAAATGTACTTTGAAATCCTTCCTGTTTACGCTCGTGTATAGATAGGACCATATAGAATAATATGGCACGCAATATTATATCTTCTATTCGATATTTATATAATGGCTGTAATGCTATAAATAATAAAATTATCCATAGCATTATTCTATATAGAATAGTGGAATATTATTTAGTGGCGTTTGCTAGTACTAGACGTTATATGTAGGTATATTATTAAAAAATTGTGGTAGTCCACTTGTAGCTGTATAATTCACTACATCGCTAATATACTTTATAACTTTCGTATATAAAAGGTTGACTCTTGTTCCCACGAGTTGCAATGATTCTGCATCTCCTGATATTTGTATACCCTTCCTTATAGGACCCTCTGAAATTTGAAAACCCTCTTCATATTGTTTGAATACAAATATAATAATAATAAACACAAATGAGCGCAATAATATATCAGAAATATTTATTAGACCAAATTTCTTAGTTAGAATGTTTGGCTGTAATACTATAAATAAAATTATATATAAAAGCATGTTCTATATGTATATTAGATTATCAGGGTGGCGGAGGAGGGGCAGACCTATTAAATAGATTTTTTATACCATATGATAATTGCTTCAAATTTGTATCTATTGCATCAAATCCCTTATTTATATCATTTTGTTCAAAAAAAGCAGCCTGTTGATAACCTGGGGGCGGGCGGGGGAACGAGGCATCTCCAGGGGGGGCGGATCCGGGTGGCATCTCGCTACCTGCCATGGGCCTCTGGGGGCCCTTTAAGAAATCCGCCGGTAATGGTTCTATTGGCAGTGGAGGTGCCGCCGCAGACTTCTGGGGTACAAGTGTAAATGATGTTCCAGTTGGGGGTATTTCATATACGAAACTATTCAAAAATGACGAAACAGAACTCAATTTATCATTGGGTAATTGTAATTTATCTAATATCTGCTGTATAAAAGCCAATTTAGATTTTACACCTATAAAGACTGCATTGTGAGTTGTATATTGGAACACTTCAGAAACGGGTCCAGCATCTGTATTCCATAAACTCTGCGTCATTAAGGGTGCTGTGTAATAACGTCCTCCAGAGTTTATTGTTATTCGCTGTGAATCATTATAGCTTATTCCTATCAAACTATTACCTTCGGGGAGTGTAATAGGTAAATCGACACCTTCTTTTAGACATTGTGTCTTACTAGAACCTGGCAGTGATATAAACACATATCCATCCGGAGGATTACATGTTGGATTCTCCTGAAATCCCTCTGTAACGTCCTGTAAAAAATACACGATTAAAGCAAAGATAACAGCTCGAAGAAGAATATCGACAATCTTTACGGGTATATTCTTTTTACTAAAAATACCAGGCTGTAATACTATAAATAAGGCAACTAGCCAGAGCATCTAATTTAGCTACTACAATTTGTGCATACCTCGTTCTTACTCTCACTCTCCTCAAACTCCTTTCGCAACCTCTGACGTTCTAGCGCAGCTGCCTTAGCCCTTGCCTCCAGTTGCTTATCACGATCATCCTCATCGTCCGAACTCTCCGTATCGCTGTTGGATGTTCCAGCATTCACGACCCCTCCTTGTACGGCGGCAAGAAGACGGGGATCCACCGAGAACTTCTGGGCAACTACCGGTGCCTTCGTGCGCAAATAATAGCATCCCGTCTTCAGCCCCTTCTTCCAGGCGTAGAAGTGCATCGAGGATAGACGAGCATTCGAGGGATCAGCCATGAAGAGGTTCAACGATTGTGATTGACAGATGAAGGCCCCGCGCGCGGCCGCCATATCAATAATGGTCTTCTGTGGAATCTCCCATGAGGTCTTATAGCGCTCCTGGACATCGGCCGGGATTTCAGGAATACCCACGACACTACCATTCTGTGCAATGATCTTCTGCTTGAGAGTATCATTCCATAGTCCCAGTGCAATGAGCTCATGAATCAGATACTTATTCACCACGATGAACTCGCCGGCGAGTGTGCGACGCGTATACAGATTGCTTGTGAATGGCTCGAAGCACTCGTTGTATCCGAGAATCTGCGACGTGGAGGCGGTGGGCATGGGGGCCACGAGAAGAGAATTGCGAAGCCCCTTGGCTGCCCGCTGACGTAGACCGGCCCAGTCCAGTGTTGAATCTGAGAGAGGCGTTACGCCCCACATGTCGGGCTGGAGGATGCCCTTGGAGGCCGGGGAGCCGACAAACGTCTCATATGCCCCCTTTTCCTCTGCAAGGAGCAAACTCGCCTCCACCGCGGCGTAATACATGTGCTCAAAGATGAGCTGATTCAGGTTGGCTGCCTCAGCGCTCTCCCATGAATGGCCGAGAAGGGCAAATACGTCGGCGAGGCCCTGGATACCGATACCAATAGGGCGATGGCGCATATTCGAACGGCGGGTCTCGGGCGTAGGATAGTAGTTGATATCAATGATTCGGTCGAGATTGCGCACGGCCACGGCCACGACTTCGCGCAACTTATCGAACTGGAAGACCTTCTCGACGACAAAGGCCGGCAAGGCGATCGAGGCCAGATTACACACGGCCGTCTCCTCAGGGGAAGAGAACTCGATGATTTCCGTACAGAGATTCGACGATTTGATCGTGCCGAGATTCTGTTGATTCGATTTCTTATTCGCGGGATCCTTATACAAGAGATAGGGTGTGCCGGTCTCAATCTGGCTCTCTAGGATCTGAAACCAGAGCTTGCGAGCGGAAATGGTCTTGCGAGCCAGCCCCTCTGCCTCGTATTTCTGGTATAGGGCATTGAAGGCCTCGCTGTGGACATCGGCGAGGCCGGGCGCCTCGTCGGGGCAGAAGAGCGACCATGTGCTGTCCTGCTCTACGCGTTCCATGAAGAGGTCGGGAATCCAGAGGGCGTAGAAGAGATCGCGCGCTCGCTCCTCCTCCGTGCCCGTATTGAGTTTCATGCGCAGAAAGTCCTCTACGTCGGCGTGCCAGGGCTCCAAATACATGGCAAACGAGCCATTGCGTCGTCCGCCGCCTTGATCAACATAGCGTGCCGTGTTATTAAAGACGCGCAACATGGGAACAAGGCCATTTGAGGTGCCGTTCGTCCCACGAATGAGAGAGCCGCGGGCACGAATATTGTGGAGATGGAGACCGATACCACCTGCATACTTGGAAATGGACGCGCAGTCTGCCAGGGTCTTGTAAATGCCGGAGATGCTGTCATCGGACATGGACAGGAGATAGCAGGAGGAGAGCTGGGGCCTGGGCGTTCCTGCATTAAACAGGGTCGGCGTGGCGTGCGTCATAAACTTTTGCGATAGGAGGTCATAGGTCTCGAAGGCCTTCTTCAAATCGGCCCCCCAGATGCCGAGAGCCACGCGCATCCACATGTGTTGGGGGCGCTCCACGACCTTCATGGAAGTATCCTTGAGAAGATACGACTTCTCTAGCGTCTTGAAGCCGAAATAGTCGAAGAGATAGTCGCGCTCGTGCTTGATATAGGCGTCAATCTCGACGTGATGGGTGGCAACCACGTCGACGAGTTCTGCAGAGATGTAGGAGAGGGGGGCACCATTTCGATGGCGCTGATTCGAGAGGGTCTTGATAACGTTGGAGAAGAGGGGCTCCGTGCTCCGATGTTGATTCGAGACTGCAACGCGGGAGGCAAGAGTCCCCCAGTCGGGGTGGGTAGTGAACAAAGAGGCAGCCATTTGAGCAGTTAGCTCATCTAGCTCACTCGTATGAATCTTGTCGATGATGCGCGATAGGACCTGTTGGGCAAGGGCGTCAGGGTTCACAGACAGAGAACGGGCGGCGGCACGAATGCGCTGTAGGACCTTGTCGAACGACACATTTTCTAGCTCACCATTACGTTTCTGGACACGCATGCTATACATATGAGATGAAAGGTTTTACGGATTTTGACGCGCGCCCCTGTTCAATTTTTAAGGGGGAGGGGATTTGTTTGGACAATCCTTGCCTTGATATTCTTTGCATTCACATTTAGAACATTTATATCCAGCTGTGATCCATAATGTTAAAAATATATAAAAATTATGGCTGTTCATTTTATTACCCTCATTTATTAAGTCGGTTATACGGGCCGGATTACAGGACTTAGGGTCATCTCCGTTTTTAGAAAGAATAGCACACATCCTTGTTTTTTCATCCTCATTTAGCGTACTCCCTTTATTCGTTACAAATGATTCTCGTATAATTTCTTCAAACAATGATCTCTTTTCTGCTTTTATAGCGGAAGTACTTTCATTTGCTATTATTTTTTCACATTGTTCTTTACACGGAAGAGGCTTTCCATCTTTATCTTTAAATGCATTTGTATACCCCCCCATGGAATCAAATATACTGCTTAGTAGTCCACCTATAATATCAAATAGGGCCTTTGCTGCAGTAGCCAACAATCCTAAAAGGGCCCCTGCAAGCTGTGCTGCCATACCTGCAAGTGCAGCTAAACCTGATAGGGCGGCCATTCCCAATTGTCCTAGCCCTGCAAGTGCATTTCCCATTGAGCTAAAAAAACCAGGACTTGAGCCCTGTCTTTTGGTGGCAGCGGCTTTTTTCCTTTTATCTGCATCTAGTTTATCTTTTACTCTTTTCTGAGTTGCCGCCTTTTTATTTGCTTTTTGTTTACTAAACGCGGCTTGTCTTGCAGTTCTATTAGCGGCCTTTTTATCCCGTATTTGTTGCGGATTTACCCCACTTTGTTTCATTTGTTGATACTCCTTTTGCTTTGCCAAACCAGCTGCACGTGCCGTTTTAGCCCTTTCTGCTTTTGCCTTTTTTGAGGCGGCGGCTTTTTGTTGTTGTTTTGGAGTCTGCTGTCGAGGAGCGGGAGGCGGTGCCCGCGGCGGCGGGGGGGGGCGCCCTGCCTTCGCTGCCCGCGCGGCAGCCCGCCGTGCCCTTGCACCGCTTCCCCTACCACCCCTCTGTGTAAACCTTTTCCCCCTTTTTTTTATTTTCAACGTAAACATTCCCTTATTTATACCTTGGATTTTTCTTCGGCCTTGAAACCACGTAGTAACTTCTCCTGTGTAACAATACGACTCGAAATCGACATCGTCTCCAACTCCTGGAGAAGGAGTTTATAGGCATACGGGATCTCAATCGCCGAGAAGTTCGTCGTATTTCCACACCCCTTACATTGCCAAATCCCCTCTCGGGGATTCACAATAGCAATCAATCCGCAATCCTGACAACTCCAGCAACGGAATAAATCCGAACACTCCATCAGGCGCTCCTTTGTGAACTCTGTAATCCCGTGCGCCGCCACACAATCTCTCTCCATCTCACCAAATCGAAGCCCGCCCTCGCGCGCGCGCCCCTCAGCCGGTTGACGCGTAAGCATGACGAGCGGCCCCGAAGACCGCGAATGCATCTTGTCCGCCGAACAATGCCGTAGACGCTGGTAATAGCACGGCCCCATAAAGATGCTCGTTTCCATTTGACGGCCAGTAAAGCCATTATACAGGATTTCATTGCCATGCGGCTCCATGCCCAGTTGATCGCGCATGATCTTCGTAATGCCTTCCAGCGTAACATCGTTGAAGGGCGAGCCATCACCCAGACACCCAAGCTCACAGCCCATCTTGCCCAGCAACGTCTCCATCAGCTGGGCAATCGTCATACGGCTAGGAATACAATGTGGGTTAATAATGATATCGGGAACGATGCCGGACGCCGTCTGTGGCATATCCTCCGTATTGAGAATCATGCCCAATGTCCCCTTTTGTCCATGGCGAGAGGAGAACTTGTCGCCAATCTCGGGAATACGATCCTGGCGCATACGTACCTTTGCGAAGGAATAGCCCTCGCCATTTCGATTGCGAAAGATGCGATCCACCCAGCCAACCTCGTTATTGCGCATGGTACGTGACACATCGCGAAACTTCTTCGCCCCCGCGGGAATCACCATTCCCGTAGGAACGCGCAGAGGAACGACCTTTCCAATGAGAATGTCGTCCGTATTTACAAAGGTCTGTTCGGGGACGAAGCCCGTTTCGTCCAGCTTTTCATAATTGGCATTCTTCATCTGTTTCGTGATGGTGGTATCAGGGCGCTGAAATCGCTCCTCCTCTCCCGACGACTGATTCTTCCGCTCCTCGTCCTTATAGGTCCTGTAGAAGATGCTGCGAAACAGCCCACGATCGAGCGCCCCGCGATTGATCATCACGGAATCCTCCTGATTGTATCCCGTATAGGTCATGATGGCCACAACGATATTCTGGCCCGAAGACATCGTCTGCGCCCCGTAGAACTTGCTCATAAAGGGGGACACGAACGGCACCTGAGGATAGCATAGCAAGTGCTCCAGGGCATCAAATCGCTCGCGGAAGTTGAGAGCAAAGATGCCCATGGCCTGCTTCCCCATGGCACACTGATACGAATTTCTCGGCGACTGATTGTGGTCCGGAAAAGGAATATTGCTCGCGAGAGTTCCCAGAATGGTGCTTGGGTGAATTTCGGCGTGCGTGTAATTCGGGGCACCGGCCACTACTGCATCGGCGGCCTTCATAGAGATATAGGCGCTCTCCGTCTCACCCGGATCAATATATTCCATCAAATGCTGGCCACCTGGACTCTCCCAAAGAAGAAGCTCCTCCCAGCGTGCAATGCCGTGAATCTCCTTTAACAACTTCCCAGAGGCATCCGCGGCAATCTCCTTCAGTGCCTCCACCACGAGAATGGGCCGAAGCATGCGCCCCGCCTCTGTAGTAAGCCAGAGCTCACGAAAGGCCGGTTTCCAAATAATACCCGTCTGAACATGAATACGCCCCCTGCGTTTTGCAGTTCGTAGGCGCTCCACCATCGGCATCGTATCCTCAATGCTCAGCATACCAATCCAGGCACCATTCAAGAACATGCGCGTCCACCGATGCTTCTGCTCAATCGTGGTCTTCTCGAGACTCTGTAGCTTACCGGTTGCATCGATGTATTCGCGAATCGTCTTGGGATTGCTGTAAATACTCACGATTGCAGTGGAGGACATGTTCTTGACAACGCCTACGGAATGACCCTCCGGCGTCTCCGACGGACAAATGAAACCAAACTGCGTGTTGTGGAGTTTGCGAGGAGCAATGAGCTTCCCCGTCTTCTCAATCGGCGTTGAGATACGGCGCAAGTGGGAAATACCACTGATGTAATTCAGGCGATTGAGAACCTGGGACACACCAATCTTGGACGGCCCCCCAATCTTCGCCGAGCCGAAATTCCCCGTTGCAAGCGACGTTTTCAGGCCCACTTCCATGATCACGGACTTAATGACCTTATTGATATTGCTCACATTGAGAATGTCCTCGAAGTTGCCACTCGCCCGCCAGCCCCCGCTGTGAATCTCCTTTGCAAGCGAAGAACGAATGTCCTTTACCATCTTCGTATTGAAATAGCTCCGAAACAGATTCGCCAGGAGAAATCCCGGCAAATCGACGCGCTTGTTCGGATAGGCATCCCGGTCATCGTTCTGCATACGATTCGATGACACCCACAGAACCTTTCGGGTCATATGGGCCAAGTAGCACGCCTTTGGATAGTAAAAGCTGGCATTCAGTCCAATGTGGGGAAAGAGTTCCAAGTGGATAATGTCCTCCATCTTCATTTGTCTGGCCGTGCGTGAAGACCAGCTATTCACATGTGTGCTCATCCAGGCAAAGGCTTGCTCCTGTGTCTGAATATCTGCCGCCTCCTGAATGGATTCATCGAACATGTTATCGAAACTTCCGTCATTGTCGGGACCCAGAATGAGGTCGACAATATCCTTGTCGGATAAGACGCCGAGGGCACGAAAGAGAATCCAGAGGGGGATATCCGTCTTGATACGGGGCATGGTAGCGCGCAACAAGTGAATCTGGGGGTTCTTCGGATGATACATGATTTTGACGGCATTCGATTTCGGAACCTGGTCATTGTCAGGTCCGATGGATTTGACCTCGATGACTTCGAGCTCCTTTGCCGTGTTCCGATTGTTTCGGAATACTACGGGGCGATTCTCTGACATTCGCTCCTGGGCGATGATGACTCGCTCGCCACCGCCAATAATAAAGTATCCGCCGAAATCCTCGGCACATTCCCCTAGAATACGGGGGTGAATATGCTTTTGATCGTGGAGAAGGCAATATTTGCTGCCGACCATAACGGGAATCTTGCCCATGTGAACATTGGGAAAGAGGCGTTCGCGCACCTGGCGCTCGCCGCCGTTCGTATTATTAATAAAGGTCGTCCTCACATGAACATCTACGAACAATGGAGAGGCGTAGGTGAGATTGCGGAGACGGGCATCGTGCGGCATCATTGGGAGCACGGCCCCGTTATTCTCGAAAATGGTGGGCTTACGCAAGGAAACGTTCTGGAATGTGATTGCCACCTCATAGTCGAACTTGGCCTGGCTCGCCCCGCCATATGTATTTTCCGTTACGCGACCCATCAAGGCATTTGCTGCAGACGTCGACAGCCCAGTTGCAGAGGCAAGAGCACTGCGAGGCCCTGAAAGGGGCGTCTCAGGACTACCTCTTACAATTAGAGGATTTACATTCTGAATAATTTCAGGGATATCAATATCCATAAAATGATTGAATGATTCTACTTGGTGCGAAATGATCTGCCGACCCTCCGCTTGTTTGAAATATAAATCCAAGAGATGTCTGTAAGACGGAATCATACCTAAAATAATATGTGGAACTCCTTTAAATTTATTTGTGGGAAATAAATAGGATGGAGAATGATTCCACAACACGGCGAATTGTTGTCACCACGACTATAGATAATAAAACAAAGAAGGCGAATCGTAATAAAAATGGAAATCAGAACCAAAATGCAAAAACACAGCCCCGTATTATAAAGTTCAATACAACTGGTACAGAAATCACTACGGCAGAGCCAAAACCAGAGGCAGAGAAAGAACATAGCAGGTTAGATACCACCAAACAGAAGGAGGCAGAAAAAGAACCGGCTCAAACGGGTGGCCAACCCCAAAAGGTCATTTTGACAAAGAAAAAGAAGCACACCAAGGTGATTCTGGGAACACCCAAGATGGTCGTCCCCAAAAAGCAGCAGAAAACAATGAAACATATAAAACTACATACGAAAGGCATAACACGCCGTATAACACGCGCCAAGCTCATTACAAAATCATTGGCTGCCAAAAATTTAGATGTTATCAAAAAGGAGCTGGTGGAGGCGAAATTGGTGAAAGTCGATACAAAGGCCCCCGAGAATGTGCTCCGCCAGATTTACACTGACTACATGTTGATGAAGGGAAAGGCACTTTAAGATTTCGCGCGTCTCATATATAAGGATTTGCGATATATATGTATGAAAAGTATGCAGAGGCATTTCGTCATCATAGTGCTAAATATGGTGACGATGTGGCTGTCTTTTATCTCGTAGGCAAGTTCTATGAAATGTATGACTGGATTACACCATCTGGTGACATGCAGACTTCCATGAAACGGGCAGTGGATATTCTTGGTATTCAACTCTCTGTGAGAAAGGGCGACGGCCCTCAGAAAATGGACGGATTGTTCGCCGGTATTCCGGAACAGAGTCTTCACAAATATGCCGGCATGCTCACTCGTCAAAACTGGTACGTGGTCATTTATGATCAAAAAAAGGATGCCAAGGGCTCCGTGAAATCGCGCGATGTTGCCCGAGTCCTTTCACCAGGAACGCACATTGAAAACGCCGGTCAGGATGCCACCTATATTGCCGGCATATGGATGGAGGGGGCACCTCTTGGTTCACGGGACCCTCCTTCCTTCGGCCTCACGGCCATTGAAATGATGACAGGGCGTATTTATGTATATGAATCGACGACAAATGGAAAGTGCAATTCCTGGATTACGGATGATGGATTCCATTTTTTCCAAGTTCATCCGCCCAAGGAGTGTATGGTATGGTGGAAGGGCCCCGAAATCACACAGCCGTCTGTGGAATCCATACAACGCTCTTTTGGACTGACCAATGTTCGCACGCGATGCCAGTTAGTTCATTCTCAGGGGAATTTTGACAACGCTTTGATGCGAGAGGAATATCTACGAAAGATGATTCATATGCCATCACTTCTTCCCACACGCGAGGCTCTTCAACTACAGGGAATAGGGCGAGCTGAGAGGGCACTCTGTTCTCTCCTGCACACTCTGGTGGAACTATATCCCTCTGGTCCATCGAAATTCCATTGCCCGGAAAAATGGGTCCCGAACTCCCATGTTTTTCTGGGGAATCAGGCACTTATTCAGCTGAATATGGTGACGCCCAATATGAATCAGTCGATTTTGGGACTCTTTCAAAAGACGTTGACTCCGTTTGGATGTAGGGCAATGCGTGGCCGAATTTTGTATCCAGTTGCTTTACCGGAAATTCTCGAAAAGAGATTTGCAGAAATTGAGACGATTCAGCAATTGTTCGAAAAGGACCGGGAAATTCTGAAACAGCGCATGCAGTCTATTGCCGATTTGCCACGACTCCATCGGCGAATTTTGGCTGCCGAATTGTCTGCAGCGGATGTGATTGCTCTGGATCAAAGCTATACGTCGATTTCCTACATTACGCGCATTCTCGAACCAACGATTCTGAAACATTCGGGATGGTCATCAGAGGAGCTACAGAAGCAACTCCGCTCCTTTTTTTCCATGGAACGTGCCCTCGTGGCCTCAGAGGATGCCTATTGTTTTCATGAGAATGTGGCCCCGCGAGCCCACGAGATTGAGGTGGCGATTAGTGGCCAGATGACCGCCCTTTCGGAATGCTTGGAGACAATTCGGGTGTGGGCGAATGTACCCATTGATACACTCCGTCTAGAGTTTCGAGATGTGCTTGGGCCTGTTATTACGGGAAATAAGGCCGTCATGGCTCTTATTGCCAAGAAGAAGGATAATCCCCCTTATTCGGGCATGCATATCATTGCTAAAAAGTCGTCATCTTCATTGGAAGTGCCACATTTAAACAAGATCTATTCCACTATTCTCAACTTGCGCGCGGATTTACAGACAGCAATCAAAGAGATAATTCCATCCATTTGTGATCGTCTTGCAGTTCACCTACATGAATGGGATGCCCTAGAAGATTGGCTAGCTTCTGTCGATGTTTCTTATACGATTTGGAGAGTATCCAAAGAGCAGGGGTTTATTCGTCCGATTATTCATATAAAAGACGAGGCCTATGTGGATATTGAGGGTCTGCGTCATCCGCTGATTGAACGAACTACGAGTCGTGTAGAATATGTGAAACATTCTGTTCGTCTGGATAAAGAGGGTTGGCTCGTATATGGGATGAATGCAAGTGGCAAATCCAGCCTCATGAAGGCCGTGGGCATTGCCATTTTGTTGGCACAGGCTGGATGCTATGTTCCTGCAAGCAAATTCGTATTCTCGCCCTTTTTGAGTATTTTTACGCGAATTCTTAGTACGGATAATATTTGGGCGGGCCTTTCCTCGTTTGCCGTTGAAATGAGCGAACTTCGAGAAATTCTGGAGCGGGCTGGCCCACATAGTCTGGTTCTTGGCGATGAGGTATGTTCTGGAACAGAATCGGTGAGTGCAACGGCCCTCGTGGGAGCAAGTCTACGCCATTTATATGAGAGACGGGCGAAATTCATTTTTGCAACACATCTTCACGGAATTTTATCGATTTCATCCCTCCCTCCTCTGAAAATTTGGCACCTGAAAGTTCGATATGATCCCTCCAATGAACGCCTTATATACGAACGAACTCTTACGCCTGGCCCAGGTAGTAGCTTATATGGACTCGAGGTTGCTCGGGCCATGAATCTCCCCCTATCTGTGCTCGATGCAGCTGCAAGTATTCGCCGCGATGTTCTTGGAACAACGACCCCTATGGAAGCGCCCAAAAGCCAATGGAACTCCGCTGTTCAACGATATGAATGTGAACTCTGTGGACATAAGATTGTTCATGAGTTGGAGGTACATCATATTCGACAGCGCCGAGATGCCTTGGATGGGAAATTCGAGGATGGAACATCACAAGATGATGTTCGCAATCTTGTGGTAGTATGTGCAACATGCCATGACAAGCATCATTCAAATGAAATCGTTATTCAGCCACTTATACAGACGAGCGAGGGCCCAATGCGCATGGGTTCCGTGTCATCCACGGCAGAAACTCATCGTCGTTCGAAATGGAGCGATGATGAGTTGGAAACGATACAGCGATATCTTCGTAGTGCAAGTATACACCCGTTGAAGCGAATCGCCTTTGAATTGAAAGAGCGGGAGAATATTACGATATCGACTGCTGCACTGCGCAATTTCCGTTCGGCTTAGCTGGAAGTCACCACGGCCGCCGGCGGCATCATACCAGCGGGCATTGCAATATAAGAAAGGGGACCCGGAGGGCCTGTGGGACCCGGAGGGCCTGCAGCCCCATCTGCACCAGCCGGACCGGCGGCGCCGGCCGGACCAGGAGGTCCAGCCGGTCCTGCAGGGCCAGTTCCACCCGGCGCGGTCGAAGTAGTCTCCTTTAAGAGTGCAAACGCCTTTTTCAGTTCATTAATCTCATTTCGGAGTTGGGTAATTTCACGACGAACCGGATTGCCTGCCTGAAAATTCAAGCCTCCAAGATTTAAGACAGAGGACATTCTATGGATGTATATGGATTGATACATCCCATTTATACGCAGCAACCACTCCGGCACCGCCTCCCGGAAATAAAATTATAAACACTATTCCATACTAACATAGTAGTATGATCATTCCGATTCGTTGTATGAATTGTGGTAAAACTATTGCCGATAAGTGGCGATATTATCAACAGGAACTACAGGCAATGTTCAAAGCAAGTGGTACGAGAGGGGACAAGGAGGATCGAGTATATTTCGATGGAAAACCCATTCAGGACACTCCTGAAAAGGCGGTCTTAGATAAGATGAAAATAACCCGGTCATGTTGCCGAAAACATTTCCTAACACAGGTAGATTTGATTGATAAGATTTAATCACATGGTTTAAAAGAAGGGGTCAAATGGAGTTATATGTTCCATCATTGATTTCTGCAAGTCTTGCATTTGTTATAATTCTGGCATGTTTCGTTCTACGTCCGCCTATCATTATGATAGGTATTGTCAGTCTGATTGCTCTTTTTATTTCTGCTTATGTACATCTAACTATGTATCAGGTCGATTATCGTAATTTTATATTTGATTCATCTATACAAACACATGCAACAATTATACTTGTGTTTTCCATGATCGTATTTGCTATTGGATATCTACTCATGTTACCAACGGGAACTCCTGTAAAAAAACTAATAGGAACCACTCCTATTTTTTCGACACCGACTCTTGATAAATATGGAACAAAGAAGCCCTCAGAGCCATCTGTCTTAGATTATTGGTTTGGAAATTCTAAACAGCAGCCTAGGCCAGAAGACCAATACAGAAATCGGGCTTATTCCGATCGTGGCTCCGATAGAGAATTACGTAGATTACTCGGATCATTTTAATATATGATATATTTGTAGAGAATGGTTGATACAAAAAAGAAGCGGTCAGGAATCAAATTGATGAAACGGCAGAGTGTCTCCAGTATTCCAGAAATCAAGGGGGCCTTTGAGCAATTGGAGCGAGACACCCATGAAATATTGAAATCGGGTGATTCCATCTCCGATATGGTGAAAGCCTTTAAGAAAACATGGAAACGTATTTTTCATAAGCCGGTTTCCCATTCATCTGCAGAGGAGTTTCTAAAGGCCCGCAAATCAAAGCCTGTAAGGAAATTCACACGGAAGATGAAGGGGGGTGCTGCACAACCCCTTTCGGGTGCTCCCGTGGATAGTTCTCTAGGCCCCGGCGTATATGGCTCTCATGGCTCCTTTCCTGCCTATTGGTCACAAGGTGGTCCCAACTATCCGGAAATCGGTCTAACGGAGGGCTGTGGGGTAGTAGATATCACACCCAAAGTTCCGATTGATATTGGATCCAATATGGTGGGGGGCGGGGGGAGCGATATGAAGGCCTATTTAGAGGGCCGTTCACTCGGACCCTCTCCCGAACCATCCAGTTCTGCATTACAGAAATAAACTAGAAACTGGTTCAAACATGAAATTCTGAATTTCACGTTTGGTCCCCGTATTAAACCTAAATAGCCAATAGGAACATATCGTAGAATGGAAGATGCCCGCGAAATGACGAACACTCTTCTAAGAACATATTTTAAGACACAGGACTACCCTTTTACACGTCATCATATTGAAAGTTTCAGCAATTTTTTATCAAAAGATTTGCCGGCAATTATCAAAGCGGAAAACCCGTTTATAATATTACAGGATCCGAAGGGCGGTGGTGTATATGGAATTAAAGCGGAAATTTACGTGGGCGGCAAAGATGGTTCTAAAATTTACATTGGAACACCCAGCGTGAATTTAAAAAATTCGGAAGAGATTCGTGTTCTATTTCCGAATGAGGCTAGACTTCGCAATTTAACCTATGCAAGTCAAATTACGGCGGATATTTATATTCGAATTACCTACCTTCTACCGGATCCGGCAGGAGGGCGGAAAATGATATCTCAAACCATTGAATTGGATCCTCAAAGCAAGGAATACTCCTATCTACAACAATTCCCCCTTCTGAAAATGCCTATTATGTTGCACAGCCGATTCTGTTCCCTGTTTGCAAAGCCCCAAGTATTCCTACAGGAAGTGGGTGAGTGCCCCTATGATTATGGCGGCTATTTCATCGTGGATGGCTCTGAAAAGGTTCTAATTACGCGCCAAGAGCAGGCCTTCAATACCCTTTACATTTCCAAACGCGAGCGTGATCCCAAGATCGAACTATATGCCTCCATTTCCTCTTTAAATCCCAGCACCCGCCAAATCAAGCACGTATCCTTTGGATGGATTCGAAAGGATAATGTACTACATGTAAATCTCCCCTTTGTTCGTAAATCGATTCCCATCTTTGTCCTGTTTCGAGCCATGGGATTACAATCGGACCAGGACATTATTCGCGAAATTTTCCCGGACCCCGAATCGACAGAAGCGAAACTGCTGGAACTCCATTTACATGAGAGTATAGTCGATGCTAATCCCATTTTTGACCAGTATTCGGCTATACAATACATCAAAATATTTACAAAAGGCTTCAGTGAGGCGCATGTATTAGACATTTTATATAATCAAACATTCATACATGTTGAAAATCGGCCAGGGGCCCGAGTGGCGTTTCTTGCCGAGTGTGTGCGCAAAATATTGTTCGTCGTTGCAGGACTAAATCCGCCCACAGACCGCGACGATATTCGTAATCAGCGTTGTATCACGAGCGGTGTTCTTACGCGCATGTTGTTTCAGGGAGCGTATACGACATGGAAAAAGGGGATGTTACTCACATTGGACAAGGAATATAAATATAATTCCACCATTTATCAGGGCCCCGAATTTGCAAAACTCTTTCAACAGGGGACCTTGCTCAATATGTTTCGTTCAGGAATGATAACGGAAAGTGTTATGCGCGGATTTAAGGGTCGATGGGGGTCCGGTGTGGGAGAGGAAAAAACGGGAGTAATTCAGCCTCTATCGCGCCTATCTTATATGGATTTCCTTTCGCATTGCCGGCGCGTCGTTCTGAACTTCGATACTGGCATGAAGATGGCCGGGCCTCGTCGCCTACATCCCAGTCAATATGGATATTTCTGCACCAATGAAACACCGGCTGGTGCAAGTATTGGTATAACGAAGAATTTCAGTATTCTCACTTCTGTTTCGATTGCTACCGATCCGGTGAATTTTATAGAGTGGCTTCTTCGAAAGGGGTTCGTGGTTGGCTGTGATCAAATAACCGCCACGATGACTGCAGTATCTATACCGGTCTTTGTGAATGATGGCATTATCGGATATACGTTACGTCCAATTGCTCTCAGTAAGATGCTGAAATATATGAAGTGGACTGGATGTCTGCCTTCGACATCCTCCATAACATTTAGTATTCTACACAAGCGCGTATATGTATATTTGGATGAAGGCCGGCCAGTTCGCCCTCTCGTACATTTGGAGGAGGCGAAGGTCCCTTATACAACCATGAAATCGGCTCGTTCCTGGAGAGAGCTCGTTATCGGAAATTTCCCACGCACAACGAATGTCGAGATATATCATTCCGACTTTTATGACCCCATACCGGATGAAAAGGCCACTATTGAGGACTATATCAAACTACTATATCCCCATATCGGCTGTATTGAATATGTGGACCCGTACGAGTCGAATGAGGCGTTCATTGCAATGTTTCCTGAATATATAAAGCCAGAGACGACCCATTTGGAAATTCATCCGAGTACGATGTTGGGCTTGTTAACATCTGTGATTCCCTTTCCAAACTATAATCAGTCTCCTAGAAATCAGCTGAGTTGTAGCCAGAGTAAGCAGGGGCTGTCGGTGTATGCAACGAACTACCGAAATCGGTTTGACAATATGGTCCACGTATTATCCTATGGGGAAGCGCCAATCGTTCGAACACTCTATTATGATTACATTGCCGATGGACAGATGCCATATGGACAGAACTTAATGGTGGCTATTGGGTCGTTTACGGGGTATAATCAGGATGACGGGATTATTTTCAACGCGGATTCATTCGCGCGCGGAATGTTCCGAAATATCACCTTTCGCTCATATGAAATATATGAAGAAGATGATGAACAGATGAAAACGCAGACACGTATTGGCAATCCTGCTCGTATTCCTGGATGGACGAGTCTAAGGGCCGGTGTGGATTACTCGAAATTGGATGAACGGGGGATAATTCGGGTGGGAGAAATCGTGGATGAGAATACGATACTTGTAGGATGTTATATGCAGAACTCGGCGGGCGAGATGGCCGATGCCTCTCTTACTGCACAAGTATGGACGCGAGGGCGCGTAGAGAAGGTCGTTGTCATGACGAATAACTCTGGGCGCGCTCTTGTCAAAATACGCGTGACACAGGATCGTATACCGGAATTGGGTGATAAATTCAGTACGCGCCATGGGCAAAAGGGTACGATTGGCATGCTCATACGGGCACACGATATGCCACGGACTGCATCGGGCATGGTACCTGATATGATAGTAAATCCGCACTGCATGCCGAGTCGTATGACGATGGCCCAACTTCTGGAATCATTGCTTGGAAAGGCCGCCCCTGGCCTAGGGGCTATTGGAAATGCAACGGCATTTATGAATGAAGGAAATCCCACAGAACAGATTGGGAAGGTGCTACAGAATCAATTCAATATGAACCCGCAAGGAGAGGACATATTGTACGATGGCATGTCGGGAACAATGATACCATCCACGATTTTTATGGGCAATATTTACATTATGCGCTTGAAGCACATGCCCGAAGATAAATGGAATGCCCGTGGGGAGGGGCGTAAAGAACAAAAGACGCATCAGCCGACAGGGGGCCGCGGTAATCAGGGCGGATTGCGTATTGGCGAGATGGAACGTGATGCCATTTTGGGCCACGGAATTGCCGATTTTATACGCGAATCATATACGAAGCGCTCTGACGGATATTCGACATATGTGTGTAATGGTTGTGGGACTATTCCGATATTCAATGAACGAAAGAACTTGTTTATTTGCCCCTTATGCGACGGCCCTTTGAAGTTTACGGAAGAGAATATGCATATCGTACCGCCGAATAAGCGGAGCTTAGTGAGTTTTTCCAAAATAGAAATGCCGTATTCTATGAAACTATGGGATCAGGAAATGGCGTTTTTCTTAAATGCGGGGATGCGCCTATTGACAGATAGGGATGTCAAGAAATTACGCGGGGCGCCTATAGTGAATTTGACAGAGGATCAGACTATGGCGGCCTTGAAAGCAGAATTGCCCGAACGTGTATTCGAAGAGGAGAATACGGCCGAGCTGATTGAGAAAGAAGATGTTCCTGAAATAAATGCCGCGAATTTATCGGCTCTGGGTGTTGAGCCTGAAAAGGAACTTGAGGCAGAAAAGGTGAATTCTAGAGTTCTCAATGCCGCAGTGGAGGCGGCAGTAAATGCCACGCTAAAGGCTACAACCACCTCTGGGCGTGTAACGGCGGCGGCGGTGAATGCTGCCGTGAACGCCGCCGTGGCGGCGGCGAAACAGGTTTCCCCCGAGGAGGTGGTGGCATCCGCTCCTGCAGCAAACGCAGCAAACTCTATGATTGATAATCTACAGGTTACTCCTGCACAGGCGTCTGTGGAAGCTTCTTCCGCTGCCAACTTTTCGGAACCTGTTGCTCTTGGGGAAGGGGATTTTAGCCAACTGGATGATACACTACCTACCATGACTAATTCGCAACAAAAGGGTGGTGGTCAGAGTGGCATGAACCAGAGTGGTAGTGTAAACGTACAGACGAGCACACAGCCGGTCTTAGTAATCCCTATGAATGTAGGAAAGCCACCGGCGGCAACGCAGATGATACAGCCGCCTATAAATGGAGCCCCCTCCACGATTAGTGTAGATACAAGTCAAAATGCCATACAAAATACTATAGAACAGACTAATGGTACGCGACCGAAAAGTAGACGTGGATCGAATGTAAGCTTTGGTGGGGCGGCAGCTGCTGCCAATACCATTGTAAATGTAATCAAACAGGGGTAACGCCATCACAAAATTTGAACAGGAATTCTAATCGATATATAGATCATAGATGGACTTTGAAAATGTGGATATTATTCTGAGAAGTCGTAAGACCCTTTTGGAAATTCTCGAGGCGAAGGGATACGATATCACCCGATACACCAAATTCGGTCCCTTTGAAATCGAAACGATGATGTCCCAGGATAAGGAAAAAACCCTGCGCATGGATTTGGAGCGTGTCCTTAAGGAAGGTACCTCCGCCCCCACAAAGTGCCGTGTGGAATATGCTATTCCGAAGGTGAAGAATCGTCTTCCGAAATATTTGAGCACACTTTTGGATGATGAAACGCTTGAGCCTGAGACAACCGAAATCATTATCATCACGCTGGAGTCTATTGGCGACACGTTTACAAGCGCCGCCCTAAAACTATGGAACGCTCAAAATCTCCGTATCTCATTCTTTGATGCACGCACTCTTGTAAGCAATCCTCTCAATCACGTGCTTGTTCCTAAACATGAGCAAGTCCCGCAAAGCCTCCATGAAGAGTTTCTCAAGAAGTTCCACTTGAAGACAAAGATGAATTTGCCAATGATCCGTTTTCATGAGGATATTATTGCTCGTATTCTTGGACTTGTTCCCGGCGACATTGTGAAAATTACTCGTCCCTCGCCTCAATCGGGTGAATATGAATCCTATCGTGTTTGTGTAGCATGAACATTCTGATAAATATATAGATATGAGCGGAACAGGTGGCACTATGAATCTTATAGCAAATCAGATTAATGACTTGATGACACAGAAAATGGAATTATCTACAACTCTATATGAACAAAAAATGAAGGATATTTCTGTGGCCAAAGATCGGGCTATATTGGTTGATACGCCTGAAGCTTCCAGAAGTTTTTATGATAGTTTTCTTCCCATATATCGCCCCTTACAATATTATACGATTCCCATATTGATTGCTATATCCCTATTTTTGTTTTCTGTGGGATTTTTCTATTTACTTGCAATATTGGGCATCTATATTCGATTCGATATGAATAAACCCTATATTATATCTGCCACAACGACTCGCCCTCGAAAATCGGAAGCATATAATGATGATGATGATGTTTTGAAACAATTAGGGAAATTGAGTTATTGATATAGGTACCAGTATGTACTTATCGCAGTAAATATTAAGAAGTATCAATAGATGAGTGTTCCACATTCAATTATTGATAGATGTGATGCCGTATTGACACAAGGAGATGCAGATGTACCTGTCATAACACCATTTCTTCCGGTTGCAGGATTACGCCATGATGAAAATGGGAAACTCTCCGCTGATTCCATTAACACTATTTTGGATGGAATGAAAAGTTTGGGTGTTGTTATTGATACAGATGATAAACGATATGGAGTCATTCAGGAGGCCAAGTATGTACTATGTAAACTGAACGCCCAATATGAATTTATGTTAAATTCCCTCTTATCATCTATATCCAGGTCGGAAAAGGTTGACCCGGATCTCATATCTAAATTACAAACAAAAAATAAAAATATGCAGGATGTACTTTCTATTTCCCGGCATGTTTTGGAAATGGATTTGAATCCTGTGAAAGAGGGGTTTATTTCTTCTCCCTCTACACACTCCAATATATTGGAAGAATTTCAAACATTTACTAACACCCTACAGGCAGATTCTGCACAATTAAAGGCGGAAAAATACGATGATATACGTAAACATAGTATTGAAATAAGTGGCGACGCGGCACGATATGCCTCTCGTTTTATGGAGATATTTAGTTTTTTGAATATTACAGCATTTGGAATACTTTTGTATATTGTATCAGTTAATTAGATATGGTGGCGCAGAATATAACAGCAGATTCTACTAAACGTCAAGTGGAATTAAATCAATGGGAGTATTCGTATAAGATAAACAGCCTATTTATGATGCAATTTATCTTTATTGCCCTCAATATTATGATAGTATTTATGTGCCTGTATAAATACGGGTTCTTTAAATTACCCTTTATTGTATTTGTATATATTGTTATTCTGATAATTATCATATTTGTCGCCGTGATTCGCGATAAAGCCTTTAATCACGATGATCGTTATTGGACGAAACTGAATTTTCCGAGTGACGGGAAACTTGTTTCGAATATTTCACCGGATTATGTTGCATCGGTTGCCTCACAACAGCAGACACAATGTGTGGATACTAGAGGGCCTACTGGCTCTCAAGGGCCAACTCAAGGGGTAGCGATGCCCCTAGGTCCCACGGGACCGAATATCTCAAGTTATTATAATATGTATCAGAAATTAAATAGTCTCTTTGGGGCTACTGGTAATAATAGTAATTACAGACCTTCAAATCGGCCTAGTTGGCTTTCAGATTTAGGTTTTACATAATGCCTACAGAGATGTGCTTAAATTAGCCTAGATATCGATAAAAGTATTTGCCTAAATCTATATAGAGATGAGTACAGGTACTACACAAACTCTTCAAGCACAAAAGAGAGCCTTAGAGACGGAAGTAAGAGATCTTCAATTACAAATGAAGGAATTAGAGCGTGTAGAACAAACCTACGAAAAAGAGTATTTGGATAAAAAGAATTATCCGGCTGATAAAGGATTGTTGTACAAACTGGGATTACATTCTGTTCAGGATTTCACTATTGCCACATTTTTCGTGTCATACGTGTTTTTTGCACTTGTTATGATATTATATGGAACCATGATATCCAATACAAAATTCACTACATTTTTCATAATGTTTTTAGTAATGATAGTGATTGGATTATTATTTGGATTTGCTCTCATACGATATGGTTAATTCTTAGACACCAAACTTCCGTTTAAAATCAGCTACTGATTCTTTGAACGAAGGTTTATGCCATAAAATCCATCGCGACAAGGCACCCGGTGTATCGGGTTTACTCCAATGTTCCCCCATTCCACTATGCCGCTGTATATACCGCTTCTTTCGCGTGCTATTCTTGTGCTTTGTATAATCGGACATTCCTCGAGCCCCAAAGGGAACCACCTTTTCTCGACCACTATTCAAAATAAAAACGGCATCCCATTTTTTCTCAGGGCGATGTGACCGACGAATAGTTTTTAAGCGCATTCTATTGGTTGGCGAGATTTTACCGCCAAGTACTGAATTTAAGTACTAGACGTTACGTCGTTTCCGCGGTGGTATGTGCCTTATCCCATTCAATGGCGCGATCGTCGGAGTCGAATACGACGAAGGAAGACCAGAGTCGACCCCTCTCAGGAGAGCCAAATTTCGTCTCTAGACGTGTAATTACATCGCGCCCCGTCAATCCTCCAAACTTGTATTCCTTCTTCCAGGCATTGAAGATGGCGATAATGCGATTCGTGTCAATGGGATTGGAACGGAACTCGATTTGCTCATCGATTGTCTTCGGCACGCGAATACGATCCGCCTCAAAGCTTGCAAACACGTCGAACCGCTGCTTATACCTGTTGCTCTCCTTCATGACCACATCAGGCACTGGGCTCAACCCATTCACTATGTATTGCGTCTGGTAAATGTGGACGAGAAGCGAGAGGAAGTGTACACGCCATGAGCGCAGTTTCTCGTCCATTTGGGGATCGCGAGGAAATGTATTGGGCTTGTTCAAGAGGAGTTCCGGGTTGTCGGCGGCAAGGAAACTCGATTCGAACGGAATAACACGAATACGGCGCCATGTACCCTCATCCATGGATGTCACCGGCGGGAGCTTATTACACATCATGAAGATCTTACCCATAATGCGGAACTTCTCCTGTTCACCATAGAGGGCCCGCGCTTCAACTACGTCCTCACCACTGAACTGCTTCATCACGCTGGTATTGATTGGCTCATTCTCATCCGGCTCACCCATATAAATGAAGCGCCTCGATTTTGCAACAATGATTTCTGGATTGGCCGCCCCCGAATCTGGGCGTTTGCGCGTGAGTACTGTCGTCGACATGGATGTTTGATAATCGCCCAGGGCGAGCCGCATCAACTCCACGATTTTCGATTTGCCATTACCACCGCCGCCAATGAGCGTGTAATAGCACTGCTCACGATTCGCGCCCTCAAGACAGCTGGAGAGGAGCCGGAGAACATAGGCCCGGAGTTCCGGATTGGGAAAGACCTTTGTGAGAAAATCCGTGATTTCGTGTTGAATTGGATGATGCGGGTCATAGGGGATATACGGAATCGGGTCATGGCATTCTGCAGGGATACGCCCAGCCAGGAAACTTACATAGTCCTCAGGCCGGCCCTGACGAAATATCACCATATCCTTCCCAGCCGTATCCTTGGCCCGGAGTTCCAGCACGCCATTACAGCAGCCAAAGAGAAAGGGGTTGACGTTCAGCTTGTTCATGAAATCCTCCTCGCAAAACTGCTGGGACGCCATCTTCATCACACCTTCAGTGAATCCGTTGTTGTAGAGTTGCATCTCGCATTTCAGCAAATCCTTGATTTTGTCCTGATTCCATTTTCGCTGTTGCTCTTTTGTGGTTGCATCCCCATTGAGTCGATGAAGAATTCCGCGGGCGCCTTCGAACTCAGCGGCCACCTCATCGCTGATTTTCGATCGCAACTCAATACCCTGATTCAGCCGCTTCCACATATTGATTGCATCGTCGTATTTGAACCATTCCGTCGATCTGGAATTCACGGAGGCAATATAGTTATTTCCATACATCTTTCGCATAAGCTTTGCAATGTGAAAGTGGGTCGGCTCAATGTTCGTGCGAATATATTCCTGAATGTCCTCGCTCACGATTGTATTGTAGGCCTCGGGATTGTCGTCGCGTGCCCACTTGCGAAGAGAGCGCTCCGTGAGACGTGGCCCATCCCCAATTTTTCGCATGCCGAATGTCCAATCATGGTGGAGCTGTGTGCGATTGTTTTCGGAGGCCTTGCTTGACTTGTCGCTGAAATCCATCCAGAGATGGAACATCTCCTCGCTGGCCTCAATATTGTGAAGACACCAGCCCACACGAATCCACTTGTCATATTCCTCATACCAGGGCTTGTTCAAGCACTCCATGACGAACCGCCGAATCATTGCACGCTCATTGTCGGTGGTGGGCGGACTGAAATACTTGGCCACTTCGATTAACTCATTATCGGGGGCGCCTGGTAGGGGGGCTGGTGCCTCAGTGACTACATTGCCCTGGTTTAAAAGAGTGGCATAGAGCTCCCCTGGCTCACCCGGCTTCAGCGTCGATATATCAGGGTTGATATTGTAGCGAATACTCAGTAGCTCCATGAGGTCGCGAGAGCTGTAGCAACTGATATCTTCGTCAATCCATTGGTCATCGTTCGGCTTGTAAGTATAGATCGATTCCAGCTCATACGGGGCGATATTCGGCTTCGACTCTCCGTAGAAAATCCAGCCCTGTGTGCGCGTCATGGACTCATCATAGACATCCTCGTCCGAGTTGGTGTAGCCCGTATCATGGAACGTGGACCGAATTCCCTGTTGGCTGAGAATCCATTTACGAAGAACGCTCTGCTTATCATTCGTGAGGGCGATATCCGGCGAGAGAATGTGGACGCCGTCCTTGCGTCGCCCCTTTTCCGTATAGGGCGATGGCCTCAGCGTCACAAAGAAGCGGAGTTTGCTGTAGCCTTCCACGCCGAAGAAATAGTCGACGCCTTTTACCACGAGCTGAATGAACTTCTCGATGTGGGCAATGGTAAAGGAGCGTCGAACACTCGTATCTACAGGGTATCGAAAGTCGAGATCAATGAGAAGCGGTTTGGGCTCTAGACGCCTCGGCCTCTCCACGAGATTTAGACAGCGTCCGCGCAGTTCAAAGATATAGTTGTGGAGATGATCAAGAAACGCGGGATAGTCATCGTCGCTGATTTTCCACTTCCCCTTGATTTCCCCCATGCCTGACATCGTTGTCAGAGTTGCATCAGATGTGCGACGTGATTCTAGGAACAGATTGAGCCCATGATCATAGAATTTCTGTAAGGACATCCCCCTTTCTAATGAATACTTTTAAAAAGGGGGCAAAACAATTTTATTTCCGCCGGCCGGTCTAAAGTTATCCACATGATTTGTATCAGTATGAGTATATCACGACGCGTATTACGTGATGTTGAAATAATAATGGCAGATGAAATGGCGTCCTTGGGAATTTACTATAAGCCCGATGAGGCAAATATATTGAAAGGCACGGCCCTTATTATTGGGCCCGATAATACACCTTATGAGGGCTGTCCCCTCCTATTTTCCGTGGAAATGACGAGAGAATATCCGTTTAAATGCCCCAGCGTTACATTTATAACGAGTGATGGGCGTACACGATTTCATCCCAATTTATATGTAACTGGAAAGGTCTGTTTGTCTATTCTGGGAACATATCCCGGCCCATCTTGGACATCTGCAATGAACTTACAGAGTATATTTATGAGTATTCTTTCATTGCTCACGGCCAACCCGATTACAAATGAGCCTTCTTGGGAAAACCATCCCTATGAGGGAAAGGCGCAAATGTATGCAGAATGGGTTCAGCACCGAATCATTTGTAAGACCATTTCGGATTTGGTTCATGGCAGGGATTCCTTTGAGGAAATCTCAAATAATACATGGAAATCTAGACAAATACCGAAGATTATGGCAATTATTGATAGGAATTTGGGCGAAGAGAAGACATATACGAATATTCCTTATCAAATGACTGGGACCACGTCTTGGAATGAAATCAAGGGGGCACTAACAAAATGCCTGGAATAAAATTGCTCGTTTAAATGTATTTCCTCTTGGTATAAAAGAGACATCATGAAATTCTGTTCATGTGGCTATTACCTCTATCTCAAGATGGACAAGGATTCTCTCAGCTGTATACGTGAGTGTAAAAATTGTGGATATATTGAGGCGGAGAAAGAGGGGGCGCTTATTTCAGAGACGCTTATCAAAGAGCGGGCAAGTGAGGGATATAAGATCGTATTGAATGAATTTACCCGGCAAGATCCTACACTACCGCATTTGCATACGATGAAGTGTCCGAGGGCCGAGTGTAAATCCAATGTGGGGGGTGCTGCAAAGGATGTGATTTATATCAAGTATGACCCGGCGAATTTGAAATACCTGTATATTTGTAATGTATGCGAAGAGCACTGGAGGTCGCGTAGTTAATTTCCGTAGGTTAATATATTTTTTTAGAATAGAACTATGGGGGGGTCTTTTACATTACGACATAGGAAGAGGGGCGGAGCACGCGGTCCTAGACCACGTGCCCCACCGGTACAAAATAAGGCGGCGGCGGTAGCGGCACAGCGCAGAGCTCTTGCACAGGCAGCCGCTGCCGCTATGGCCAAGGCAGGCATCTCTAATACAAGCAAGCAGCCAGAACGAGTAGATAGTGGAGTATATAATGCAACTCTTGCTTTTTCTGAAAATAAAGAACTAAGTAAAAGCAAGGCAGAATTATATGATAATTTATCTAACTATCTTGGGATTAATATAGATACTAGAGCGCTTTTATCGGTTATAGTAACTGATACTGGCGATGTCCCATCTAGTATATCGGCCATGTTAGATGCAGTTGCTTCTGCAAAAGTAGAGAGCGAACTAAAATCGGCTGAATTACAACAAGTCATAGCTGACCAAACAATAAGCGATACGAAACGTAAGAATCAAATTGTAATAGGCCAACAACAATTGCTAGCGGCAAAGGCATTTGAGAATGCAACACGTATGAAAGCAGAGCAAGTGATAGTCGTTGCAGTGGCCGAACATAATGAAAAAAAGCGACAAGATGAATATGCCCAAGTCATAGCGGAAGCAAACAGGCTATATGTTGTTGCCTTGTTACTTAAGGAGGATGCTGAGGGAAGTATATTGGCAAATTTGGACAACCCTCCAAATCCACTTAGTGCAACATTGGCATTAGGTACATTCAATGATACACGTACAACGATTATAGTTGCTTTTCAAGCGTTGTTAACTAAATCTGCTGAATCTGGTGTTAATATAGTATCACCAGCCTCATTGCTTGCAGAAATAAAAATGATACAGGACAAATTAAAGTCGTTAGTTTCTCCTACACCCGTATCCCCTCCTAACCCATATGCCCTATCAGAACTATTAAAGGTATCGATAAAACCTCCAACGAAATCTGGTATAGCACAAAGAGATGCTTTCATTTCTCTACTTGCTAAACTGGATGTCTCACGAGGCACATATGAAACTAGTATAGCCAGTTTATATAGTGCAATTTTAGCAAATAATCAGCGAATAGAGCGAACAAGAAAACAAATACAAGAATTTCGATTCGATACAACTCCAACAGAAGTTAGTGAAATTAGAATTTTACAGATATCTGCAGAAACGAATACTATACTTGTACGATTGGAACAAATACAGCAAAATATAATGATGATATCAGCTAATATTAGTCAGTTTACTAATTTGAAAACAACCGATATGGCAATGATATATACAACACTGCGTAGCCGAATTCAGGATGTAGAGGGCATGATTACGCAAACATTGACAATGCTTGAAACGTATATTCGAGAAATTAATAACGATTCCTATGTATCAATAATTAACGATCTATCTTTTTTACAAAATTTAAAGATTAGCATAGAAAGGACTATACAAAATTTAGGACCAATATTGATGAGTATGACAATCCCTCTTAAACCATTGATGCCAAATTTAACCCCTTTGCCTACAAGTCCCTCTCAACCAGTGCCTCCACCTGCAATTAAGAGTTTAGAGGATGCAAATACAACATTAGATCAGACCCTGGCAGTAATTAGAAACTCACCACCCGTTTCGCCTCCTAATGCCCTATTAGTATTATTATCATTACCATCTCCTCCCATTCCTATACGCCCCCCTATGCGTTCTCGTCCTAGCCCCCCCGTATTATCATTGCCAAATCCAGAAATATTTAGCTTACCAGTAATAGTTAGCTTAAATAATTTAAAAGTTTCGCTTGAAATGAAATTATCGGAAGCATCAAATAGTTTGACATCGCTGAGTAGTTTAAAGATGAAATATGCATTTATACTTTACAAAATGACAACAATTAAGATAAATGTATCATTGATTATACTTGGTAATAAACCAATTCTTAACCCTAGGCTAAGAATCGATTTAGACAATAATATTCGTATTCTGGGTATATTATACGACAATCGTATTAAATTAGATGTAAATCGGAAAGAGATCATTTCAATGTTATTTGTTTTAAATGCAATGGATGTTAAGAATATTAACTTACGTGTTTCATCGAATATAGGACCTCTTCCTCGGGCGCGCCCGCTGGAAAATGTTCCTCCTCTAATTCCTGTATCTCCGCCTCTTAATAATATAGAAGCAAATATACTATCATTAAATGAGACGATTATTGTATTAAATGACAAAATTCAAGATATTTTATCAACAAATGCGCCTAGAGACATCTTTAGTACTATGGTGAATGTGATAGGAATACTAAAAGGGCAAAGGAGCAAATTACAAGAGGCGATTAACAATGTACAAATTCAACTAGAACAAACTCCACCAGGGCCAGATAGAGCAAATTTGGATGGTATATTAGACAAAATGAATGAATATATGCGCGAAATGACTAGACAAATGAATAGTCTAGATTTATTAATAAATGACCGAGATTCTGCACTAAATCAAAAGGGGTTTATAGAAAAATTAGTGTTGACAATAAATGAAACGAATACTCTCGTGGCAAAAATGACAGCCATAATGAGTGAAACAATTCCGAGTCCCTCTGCCAGACCCCCTGTAGTACGTGTATCAAAGCCAGAGTTAGAGATGAGTTTGAAGCCACAATTGGATAGTATAAATAGCAAACTTGCAACATTGGAAGAAACAAGAACAACTCTACAAGAAACACTAAATGAAGCGATAGCAAAAATAGAGGATTTACAAAATAAGGGTATACCATTAAATGATATGCTAGTCAAAATACAGCAATTGAAGAATCAGTTAACAGACATCAATCGTAAAATAGAAGATACCAAGAAAAAAATAGAGACAATTCGCGAGGAAATTGCAAATACAGATGTAGATCCCAAAAGGCTTGAAAATTTGAGAAAAGAACTGGATGATTTGAATAAAAAACTAGACGAACATCTGAAAGAATATAAACGATTGACGGATGAGATAGAACGTCTTCGTAAAGAAATAAAGGCATTAGAAGATATGAAACCGAAACCAAAGGAGTCACCGATTGGTCTATTAGGGAATTTGGCTACAGGAATATTGGCGGGGGTAGGGGTGCTTGGAGGGCTTGCTGCAGGATTGGGGGCATTTGGTACAGGGTTTGGACCGCAGAATCCAACTTCTGGTGTAGATCCATCTGAAGATGAAGCTGAAGCTGACGTTGATGGAACGGCCGATGGTGAAAAAGATGGAGCAGCGGATGGAGCTAAAGGGGATGGTTCAAAGGATGCAAGAGAGAGTATTCGTAAGCAATTAAATGATTATAAAAGGGGGCGCAATGATATCGATGAGGGAGTAGAGGAAATAGAGGATGCAGAGGAACTCAATGAAAACGCCGATGAGGAATTTAATGAAAACGCCGATGAGGAATTTAATGAGGACGCCGATGAGGAATTTAATGAGGATGCCGAGGAAGAAGCCGAGCAGAAAGGTGGGGCAGATAAAGAGAATCAAAGCACCACTACTAATAATACAACAACCTTAGAAGACGTTATTGTTGAAAAAAATCCAATCTCGGGTTTCCAAAAGATTCCAATTAACTCGCCAGATGAGGTCCCATACACTGCTCCGCAAGTAGAAATGAATGAAGTAAAATACCAATCACGGGTTGAAGCATTAAAGAGCAAATATCCCAAACTTACACAAACCCAACTTAATAAATGGACAATACAATATGAATCTGCATATCGTGAAAAATATTTAGAAGTATATGAAAAATCGTATCGTCAGACCTACTATGATACATATAATAGGATTAATCCTCTCGATATGGAAACAGAGAAAGAGAATGTCGATGAAGTGCCTGAGGAAGAGGAAGAGGAAGAGGAGGAAGAAGAGGAAGAGGAAGAAGAGGAAGAGGAAGAAGAGGAAGAGGAAGAAGAGGAAGAAGAAGAGGAAGAAGAACCACCTCGAAAATATAAGGGTGGTACTCCCTTTTATAAAAAACGCCCTCACATACCTGAGCACAAACTACGCCCTCGCCGTATCATGACCGCCAAACGCTCAAGAGCCATTTAATAATTGTCCCAGGCTTCAATCGCCTATTTTCAAAATGTGAATCCGATGTTATCAAATATAAAAGACCCCCATTTTTCACTTGATAGGGTTTCATCCATTCAACCATAGTATCATATAGACGCTTAGAAAGCCGCCCAGAAATCGCCGACTCATTCAAAAATCTCGACAAAATATGATACATATCACGACCCATTTTCGGACACGGATCCATAGGAGGAATTACATCCTGTGCCAAACTCACAGGTGGTACCATGGAACCAATACATGCAAACCCAAAATCCAATAAAATCACCTGATGCAAAATTTCAATCATGTATGTAATTCCGTCAATCGAAATTACATAGTTGGATGGAACGGAAAGGGGTCGAATCCAAATATTTTCCGGTTTTAGATCTCGATGATCAAATTTCAATTCCCTTCCCAAAATTTCCAAAATGAAACAAATTTGTAGAAGAATATTTATAAACACAGCCTCCAATTCGCCATCCGCCACTTCTGATAAAAATTTCAAACTATCCACACCTTCAATCCATTCCATTGAAAATCGTACCTCGTCGGCAAAAACGAAAATGTCATACACTTCCGGAATTGCCGAACAAATTAAATTCCGCTCCAAATGCATCCGACATAATTCCTGTAAACACGCTTCCGGCTGTAAGGAAATTGCCGATCTACACGGCCTCTTCACAACAACATGGTGTTTTCGATCATGTAAGGATCGCTGTATTATTCCATATTGCCCTCGATTGGTAATAGCTCCATATGTTATGACAGAGCGCAAATTGCCGTCCAGAGAGATAATTTTCCCATCGGCTCGTTGTTTCGGAATCGTTGAAATGGGTGTAGAAAAATCATGGAGGGACAGATGTCCCTTTTCTATACCCATTTTATCAAATATCATACGTATATCATCTTCTATAGTCATTCCCTATTTAGTTGATTGATTATTTCCTCCCCTGTTTTTAGTCCACGGCGTGAATACAGGTCGGCATAGATTTCATATGGGTGTTCTATATACGACATATTACCATATCGATTCAAAAATGTCTGAGGTGATTTGGGGCTGAGAGTATTATGGCGCGTATCAAACCATTTTATGTGAACATCATTTAATTGTGGTGTGATATCCGAGCGAAATATCGGGAGAGGAACATAGTATTGCTCCCAGGCCCAAAATGGGTTCATACACGTATCCGGATTTATACGCACTCGTTCCGTAAATTCCGAGGGGATGATGTCGGTAGATACAGGAGACCATCCAATACGCCGTAGTTGCGTATCCCATACATCCGGATAATCGCGCTGATGCACATGAATCGCCTCATGTATAAGCGTGGTTATGAAGTCCTTGTTTGGTGATGATGCGCATAGACTTGTAGGAAGGCATATATAATTCGGTGGCCGTGTATGCGGTAATCCATGATCCGCTGTCTTATCCAAGATGACAATTTCACATTGATCCAGTAAGGGAATGTCTCGTGCCGTAGATTGTATTGCACGTGCAGTATTTGTATCAATCGTGGAAAGTTCATAATGCGCCCCTTTCCGGGCCAAATGATTGGAACGATTATGACGACATTTACTCAAATATTGGTCGATTATTTCTGCCCGGTTCAAGACATTCATCTATTCTAAATAAAAAACTATAATCCAAAATATTCACGTTATTGCAAATAAATATTAAGTGATATTAGAATGTTACTCGTGCTTGCTGCTCTATTCGTCCTATTGTCCCCTGGTGTACTTCTAACACTTCCGGCCGGTTCTCGGGGCGTATGGATGTCGCGCCAGACATCTATTACGGCGGTGCTTGTCCATGCCGTTGTATTTGCCGCGGTCCTATACGCGGTAAAAATGTATATGCCGGCCTATCGCCGTAGCGTCGACCCCTTTCAGACGATGACGCAGCAGGCGGCGAACGCTTCCGCCATGCGTGCACAGATGGGGGGTGGGCCCATGGGAAATATGTTTAAGGCTGGCTCGGAATCGTTTCAGGGTGCCACTGGCACTAAGAAATAATCTTCTTCCGTCGTTCATCGGCTGATTTGCTCAGCTGTTTTTCGACAAAGAGCGATAGTTTTGCTTGAACCTTGGGTTTTACTTCCGCTACTGCCTTACCAACGGAGGCGCGGGGTGCCCGTGGAATGGCCATCGAGCTAGCCCCAAAGAGCGCCTGGCCGAATGTTCTTGCAGAAATCTTATCGGACATGGCAATCGCCGGATGAAAGATCACATTCCAAACTGCATTGTCGCGATCTCCCGGCATTGCTTTCGCCCACCCCCCCGGAGGGGCCACAGCCCCCGGAATCTGCTCCACTACGAGTGAGAAGAGCTGGGTAATAGGATTTGTAAGCTGGTGCTCAATGTAGAACTTGTAATCGGGCTTGAGCCCCTTTTCACGGATATAGGATGGATGTTCCACTCGATCTCCTTGAAGTTTCGCTGACATTTGCCCCGGCGGTGGTAGTATATAGATGAACTGAACACGCTCTCCCGATGCAGGGGCAGTTCCCTCGTCACGCTGACGCATTCGCTCGGCGAGAACCTTGTGCGCCGGAGGTGTGGCAGTACGATACTCTGCCCGCAGAGACTTACTCATGGTGAGCATACTCAAACTCATACGGCCCTCCACGAGATCGAGCAACTTCTCTTGTACGAACTGAATCGCCATGGGAATATTCCGGTCGCTCAACAGGATTTGGAGGGCGCCGCCGTAAATGAGTTTTACGATAGGGGCATAGTCGCGCCGCTTCGTGGCAATGCCCATCGATGTCTGATGAAACTTCTCCGGCGAATCCTCATACTTATTCCCCACATAGCGCTTCTTACTGAAGATAATGAAGGGATGAAAGACCTTGTCATACTCGAAATCGTGCGGGGCTTTCAGGGCCCGCGTCACGAACTTTCCAGCCTCTTCTGTCAATGCCATGGTTGCTTGAATGGCCGCCTTTCCCTTTAGAGGCTCTCCCGTGGCAGGGTCCCTTACATGAAAGTTGACGAAGAGGGAATCCGTGTCGCCGTAGACCATTTCGGCAGAGCAGCGGGGATCGCCCGCTGAAGGCCCATAAAATCGCTCGATGACCCCCTTGGCAAAGAGGATTTGCTTGCGACCATAGGCGGTGACGGATGCCGCCAGATGTTGTAGGCGGATTTTGAATGTGGATGAGCCGAGCTGGCCATAGAGCGAATTCGCCGTGAGTTTGTAGGCCAATTGTTCGGCATCC
>Ga0214921_10000137_pt1 | contig 139993 bp, 136 predicted proteins | sample LL1505_MetaG_FD_177992 | JGI IMG/M metagenome (GOLD analysis project Ga0214921, IMG submission 177992) | Freshwater microbial communities from Lake Lanier, Atlanta, Georgia, United States - LL-1505 | ecosystem: Environmental > Aquatic > Freshwater > Lake | place: USA: Georgia | collected... | reverse complement strand
TGGTCGGCGCTGCGGTGGTTGTCGGCTCGGCCGTGGTGGTCGGCGCGGCGGTGGTTGTCGGCTCGGCCGTGGTGGTCGGCGCTGCGGTGGTTGTCGGCTCCGCGGTGGTGGTCGACTCGGCCGTAGTGGTTGGCGCTGCGGTCGTTGTCGGCTCTGGCGTGGGCGTTGGCGTTGGCGTTGGAGTCGGCGTGCGCTTGGACGACGAGCCCGAGCCTGCCGCCACACCCACCGCTGCCACGCCGCCAGCGACGCCCGCCAGCATGCCGAGAGAGCCCCATCCGGACGACGCTGCGGCGCCTTGGGCCATCGGCAACGATTCGGCCACGCTGGCTGGCATTCCACTGGCCGCTGCGGGCTCGCCGGTCGCTGCGGGCTCGCTGCCCTCGGCGATCGTCGGGTCTGTTTCCGCGACGACCTCTTCCGCCGGCGCCGCTTCCTCGTCCGGCGCTTGCTCCGCCGCCGATTCCTCGCCAGTGGTGTTCTTCGTCGCGCGATCGGCAGGCGCGTCGTCTGTCTGATGTGAAGGTTCAGCCTCGCGCGGCTCTGCGAGGGGCAGCGGGTAGGCTTCGCTCGCTCCCGCCTCGACGGCACTGCTGTTCTCGCTGCCTGTGGCGCGCACCCAGGCCGGCGCGAGGAAAAGCGCTGCCTGCAACAGGTTTTCCAGCCGCAGGCGGATGCCTGAGCCGGTCAGCCGTCGTTTGGGTGCCTGCGGCTTCTTCACGGCAGGGACCAGGCGAGCATCAGCAGGTCAGGAGGGCAGTGAAGATTTGCCCGGTCGAAGCTACGCTTGCTCCTGTGGGCTGCGACCGCAACCCGTGCGCCCTGCCGAAGCGCGTTGTGGGCGCACTTCGTACAGACAAGGCTGATCATCGCGCGCAGGCCAGGGCTCATTCAGGAGGGCGGGGAGTGAAAAAAGCGTAAATAGAATAATAAAATGATTAAATCTTTTACACCATGATAAACGGTGTTTAGTGACATTTCGTTTAATGTATGTCGGGAATGTTTGCCTTTGCCTTTGCAGCGAGGCAACGTGTGACTGCTCAGCTGGAGCGCATCTCAATGCGATCCTGTACGGAAACAACGCTTTCGCTGTCGCCGGGTCAGACCCACGAGGTGCCGCTCGGCACGTCAACCGGTCCGGGGCGGTATCGGCGTGCTCAGTAGGGCTGGGTGCCCAGGGGGCTGATGCTGTCCAGTTCCAGCGACAGGTCGATGCCATCGGCCAACAGATCAACCACGTCGGTGGCGTTAAACACATTCAGCGAAGGGGAGTGCTCCCAGGCGCTCAAGACATGGAAGGCGCCGTCATGTCCCAAGCGGTAGTGGGCCAGATGTGCCGGCAGGTTCATCGACAGGCGACGACGATCCAGGCACACCATGGTCGCGAACGACGGGGCTCTACTGGCCACGCTGCTGCCGCGCGCCTCGCTCGACGCGATTGGATCCGAGGGTAGCCAACGCAGCTCGAAACGCAGCGAGATGTCGAGCCAGTTCACATCGAACCAGGATTCATCTGCCGCGATCTCGACCTGCGGGTTGTCGATCGTGCCCAATGTCGCGAGCACGCGGACATGGTGAGCAAGGCCAGCGAACGCAGCGGCTAGCCGACCCTTGCGGGTATCGAGGTGGAGGTCGTGTAGCTCAGTTTGCATCATGGAACCGTGGTCACATCAAGTTAAGTAGGGGGGGCGGACTGTCAGCCGGCCCTAATGACTGGGGGTCGGCGCTGCCGCCTCGCGCTGGCGCTGCATGAGCACCTGGATCGTCGGCAGCGCGAGCACGAAAGCGGCGACAACGGTGGGATCGAACTGGCAGCCCTCGTCAGCGCGGATCACGGCCACGGCCGATTCCGCAGGCAGCCCCGCCCGCCCACCAGGCTGGGCGCAGGTCATCTGCTCGAACATGTCGGCCAAGGCGACGATTCGGCCGGGCAGCGGAATCGCCTCGCCAGCCAGCCCGTAAGGTGCCCCGCTGCCGTCCCAATGCTCGTGGCAAGACAGGGCTATCTGCGCTGCCATGCGCATGACCAGTGAGCGGTGGCCGCCGAAGACCTGGCTGGTCAACACGGGTTGCTTGCGCATCGCCTCGCGGCGGCTCGGTTCCACCGGCAGTTCTCGCGTCCCGCTGGCGCTGGGGACTGACCAGGCTCCGAAATCGTGGAACGGTGCCGCACGTGCGAGCAACGACTGCTGGTTTTCGTTAAGCCCGAGGTGCGCGGAGATGGCTGCTGCATACAAACCGGTGCGAAGCATCGAATGTCCGCTGCGATCGCTGCGAATGGCCAGCATCCGGTCCATCAGTTCGATGACGGCGCCGTCCGGTTGACAGAGTTCGTGCTCGGTGACGGCTGCTGCCGACTCCAGCAGTTCGACCGGCCCGTTGAGCTTTCGTCGCAGGCTTCCCAGCCGGAGCAGGTTGGACACTTTCAGCGCCATTTCCTCGGGCACGAAGGGTTTGCCGATGACATCAATCGCACCTGCCTGCAAGGCCTTGCGCCGCATGCTCTCGACTGCCCAGCCCGACACCATGGCAACCGGGACATCGCGTGTGCAGTCGTGGAGATGGAGTTCACCGAGGAACGCCAGGCCGTCCATCTCCGGCATGTTGTAGTCCAGCAGGATCAGCTCCGGCGGAGACGCCAGGCACCATTGCAAGGCCTCTCGGGGGTCTGTGAAGGCCAGCGTGTCCGTGAGGCCTGCCTGTGCCAGCAACAGCTTCAGCTGCGAATTCACCAGGGCGTTGTCGTCAACGATGCAAACAGTCATTTCCGTTCCTATGGGGGCGTGATGCCCAGTTCCAGTGACCGTAGAATACGATAAGCGATTTACACAGAAAACGCTTTTATCATCTCAAGTTAATCGTATTCGTGATTTACTGCGCGTTCGCCCACAAGCGAAGTGGCTGGTGACCTGTCTTGGACGGTTAGGCTCGGTTCCTCCGGCGGGTTCAGGTGTGGCGATGGTCGGTCTGGTGCGGAGTTCACCGCCGATTTGCCAATTTTTCTGATCACCTGCGTAAACAACGCGAAATGAACATTTGTGCTCCTGATCCAGTTTCCTCGACTCCCCGACCCGATCACTTCGGCATTGATGGGGTGCGACAGCCGCGCTGGCCTGGGGTGCGAGCGTTTCGATCTGGATCCGAGGTTCCCGTCGCGCCCACAGTTGCAAGCGCTCGGCGATCGGGTCGCTGGTGCTTCGTCGGTGGTTGGCGTCGGGCTGGCCGCGACATGGCTGCTGTCGATGTGCGGCAGGCTGCCAGGAGCTGACGGTGTCCGGATGCTGGCGCTTTTCCCCTATCTGGGTGTCGACGCTGCTCCCTACGGCGCCTATCGCCATGGCACCTGGTGGGCATCGCTGTGGCTGCGTCTGGCTGGCAATCGGCTGCTGCGGCACATGATGTGTGCTGCGGCGATCACTCCTCGGCCACGTGGGCTGGAAGGCGTGTACGCAGCGCGCCGGCTGTCGTGGGCCCACGCAGCGGCAGCGCTGGATCGGCCGGACTTTGCGTCGCTGGTGCTGTCGCCTCAGGCGCCGATCACGGTGGTGCTCAACCGTGCCAGCGCCGATCTGGAACCCGAACGCGCAGAGGCCATCCTTGCGGTGATGAACGAGCACATCTCTGTGGCCTTTGCACAGCCAGATGTCGCCGAGGTCTGCGAGGTGGTGCGACGCTGGGCCGCTGGCAGCCCGGTCGGATTGCCCGTCGCGCCGGCGGTGGGTGATGTCGGGGGGAGCGATGATGTCTGACTGGTTACTGGCGCAATGGGCCTTGCCCGGTGTGCGTGTGGTGCTGGCCCTTGCTGCACTGGCGCTGCTTGTTCTCTCATTTGGCCTGTGGGCCTGGCGAACCGAGCGGCTGCATTACGGCCGGCCCTTCGGCAGGCTCGACGCGCGGATCGAGCCGGTGGCCACTGAGCCAGCCGCGCCGCTGATGGCTGCTGACGAATCGGTCCAGGCCCTTCAGGTCTCGCTGGCCGGCCTCGAACAGTTCGAGCACATGCAGGCTCAACTGCGGCAGCGGCTGAGTACGGCACAACAGGCGCTCGATTCCGACAGCAGCAAGGTCAGCGACGCGGTCGAACTGATGCGACGCGCGGCTGCTGAAATGAAGCTGCCGCACACCGTCTTCGAAATCTACGAAGGCCTTCGGCTCTTTCCCCGAAAGTCGGCGAGTTCACAGGCGGCGGATCAGGCTTGGCATCAGGAAGTCGGCGTTTCTCCCGGGCGTGTGCTGGTGCTTGACGAACCGACGCGCCAGACCCTGGTGGATTTCTCCTGCGCGGGCCGGGTGATGCGCATTGCCGGGCGCAGCTATGTGTTGTCGCGATCGGCGTTTGACGAACTCACGCTGTTCGATGGCGGTGAGCAGGCCGTGTTGACGGTGCGCGTCAGTCTCGACACCGATCGAATGCATGTGCGCAGCGCCACGATCGAGGGTTACCGGCCGGGTTCCTGGGTGCCCGTGCTGGTCACGACGCGTGCCCTGATGGATGAGCGGCGTGAGCGGCTGTTGATGGCTTCGCGCTATCGCGAGGTTGACAAGCTGCGATCAAGTTTCGGCATCGAGGCCAACAACCGTTATCGGAGAACTGTTTGAACAAGTTGCCAACTCTGGCGTGGCTGGCGCGCTTTCGTTCGAAGTCGGGGCCACGAGCCGCCTCGTCGCTGCCTGTAGAGGCGGTCGCGGCGGTGCCCGGAGGAGACGCAGATCTATCGGTTGCCGAACACCTGCGACAGCGCCTCGACACCGTCGCCGCTCCGCAGGACGACTCACCACCGTTGTCTGCTGCGCCGGCGCCTCTCTCGAGATCCAGACCCCCTTTGCCCGCACTGCGCGGCATGGAGCAGTGGCTGGGTGCCGCAGCCCTGCTCCTGTCTGCCGCCCTGGTGGTCTGGGTCGCAGTCGCCACCTGGGGTGTGCTTTCGACGGCTCAGGCCTGGCAGGCCCGACGCATGCAGCCGCCTTCGCTGATGCAGTACCCGCCCACCGTCCAGACCGCACTGCTTCCTGCCAACCGCCTCGCGCCCGAACTCCGGCGCGCGCTCTCGCCCGAGGAAGACTTGCTCAAGCGGTCCATCCAGAACATCGCCACCTTCGAGAACGCGCGGGCCGAGCCGACGCTGCGGGCGGCACCCGCGGTCGTCCAGACTGTGGCGCAGGGGTCACCGGCGGCTCTGGCCCATGTCGAGGTGGGCGATCTGGTGAAGCTCGTCAACGGCAAGGAAGCCGGGTTCGTCTGGGACGTCTACAAACTGCTGACCGACCAACCCGTGCGCCTGGTCGAATTGACGCTGGTGCGCGGCAACGAAACCGTGCTGGCGAGCCTGCAGCTGCCGGAAGGGGGCAGCTTCGACATGACCAACCATGGGCTGCTGTTCGCTGTTCCCGACAGCATCCGGTTCATCGGCCACGTCGATGTCGATCGCATCGCTGCACAGCTGCGCAGTGGCTATATCGAGCGGCTGCCGGAAGAATCCCAACGCGGCTACATCGACGGCCTGCTCGACGTGACCTACGAGCTGGTGTCGAATCTCTCGACCTTGCAGGCCGCCGCGCCGGGCGCCGGCAACTACGTGCGCAGCGAAGAGGTCCTGGGCTGGTACCACAGCAGCTACGTGGCTGCTCTTGGCAACTACCGCGTCGGTGCCGAGCGTCTGCTCATGCGCCAGGCCGAGTCGCTGGAGCAACTGGCGTTCAGTCTCCTGGCGGCAGCGGCCGCCAGTCTGGTCGCTCTCGGGCTGACCTTGCGTCGGCTGTGGGCTGTCTGATGTCCATGGCCAGCTTCGTCGTGCGTGTGCGCATCGGCAGCCGTGTGCTGGCCCTGCCGGCCGCCAGGGTGGCCCGTGTCGGCCGCATCGACCAAGCCGCCTGGGTCGGCCGTGATGCCGACGGTGGGCCGCTCTGGTTGACCAACACCGATCACGGGCCGGTGATCGCGATCTCGGCGTCCCGCCTGCTTCACACAGAACTCGACTCGGCTTCGCCGGCCTGGGCGGTCGTGCTCCAGTCAGCCGGCCGGCCACTACTGGGTGCCGCGGTCTGCGATGTGCTTGGCCTGGCCGAAGGTACGGCCGACGCTGACCTGCGCCCGACGCCTCCAGAGGTGGCGTCTTCGATCGACCTGCTTGCCTGACCGGGCGGTACTGCGATGAAAAAACAGCTTGCCCTCTCACATGCCTTTGCGTCCGGCCTGACGGCTGCGCTGTGCGCCACCTCCTTTGCGCTGCTGATGGCGGCCATCGTCCTGGGTGAGTGGCTGCAAACCCAGCAGCAGGCCCAGCACGGCTGGGCCCTGCTACGCAGTGACGTGCACGGATCGCTGGATCGTCCCAACCTGCTGGAGCCTGCGCTGTTTGATGATCTCGAGGTCGCCAGCCGCGACGCCCTCGCGCTGGAACAACGCCTGCGAGGAGGAAAGTTCGATGTCTCCGACCTCAAACTGTTGTCTGACCTGCAGACGGTCTCGGCAACCCTGAACAAGCTGTCCCGATTGCGCTCCGGCTTCAGCGAACTCGGCGAGCCCTCGGGCGCCAGCGCTGCGCCGGCGCCTGGCGACACGCCGTCCGTCATGTCGCCGCCCGGCCCGTGCGGCTGCGATGCCAGCGTGACCGACATGTCGCAACTGCGCCTGCTGCTCGACGAACGCATGGCCAGGGGCAATGAAGTCGGCCTCGCCCTGGTTCCCGGGCTGGCAGCCGATACAGGTGCGCCGCGCCTGAAAAAGGCGTTGCTGCTGGCTGATCAGTTCCGCACCCTGCGCGGCGAGGTGCTGGGGCGGCTGGGCAACCCGAATCTGCGATCGCCATCGGCGGTAGGCACGGCGTGGCCTCGGCGCCTCGCCGGGGGCGGTGCCCTGGCCGCGTTCCTCGCCTTGCTGTGCTGGCGCGTCGGAGCCCGACGGGTCGGCGTGACGTCGACGTCGGCGGAGCCACCCATCGTGCACGAGGTGCAGGTGATCGAGGCGGATGCGGTGGCGCCGTCGGTCGCCGTGGCCCCGACTCTGACCGAGCCGCCGTATGGTCTGTGGGTGGAGATCGGCTTGAATCTGGGCCAAGCGCTCGAGTTCAGCGGCAGGCTGGAGGCGCAGTCGCTTGCGCTGATCGATGGCGCCGACGGCGCCCATGTCACGCATGACGAGGCTGTGACGGCCCTGGTCGCGCTCGCAGGCGAGTTGCGTGCTGCGCGGGAGGCGACGGTCAACGCCGGGCTGTCCCTGCTGGCGGGAATGGCGATCCATGACCGCGTAACCGAGTTTGGCCGGCTCGATCAGCAGCTTCAGGCGATCCTCGACGCGGTGCAGCGACTGCAAGAACTGCACGCCAGCGAAGGGGTCATGGCTGACAGCACCGCTGTCGTCGGGCGTCAAGAGCTGATTCGACTGCACACCGAGCTCGGCCATCTGTCCTGGCAACTGGCGGTCCTGCACGATGACGTGCATTCGACCGTTGCTATTTCTCAGGCCGGCTGAGCCCGCAGCAGCGATGGATCGTTCCGAGCTTTTCCTGCTGGATGCCGACGAGTTGGTGTCGACATTGAAGCGCAGAGATGCCCAGGCCAGCGGTCCGGCCCGGCTGCGCACGCGCTGGGCCGCCAAAGAGCTTGGTGACCTGCTGCGCACCTTCGATCTGCCGGGCTACTCTCACTGCGTTCATGCGCTCGTCGGGCGCTTCGAGAGCGCCGATCCCCAGGCCCCGTTTGCCGTGTCGCCCGACCATTTCGATCGACTCACCCAGCGCCTGCAAACGGTGCTCGAAAACTTGCGGCATGCCCGTGCCGTGCAAGACGACACGGCCTTTACCGAATCGTGGTTGTCGGTTCTGGCGGGCCCACCGCACGGTCCGTCGCCGCAGGAATCGACGACAGCTCCAGTATCCGACCGGCGTGATCTGCGGCCTTGGCGCCGATGGCTGCCGTCGCTGCAGGAATCGACGACAGGTCCGGCATCCGAAGGTCAGCCAACAGCTGATTCGTCGCCTCCTGAGGCACCGGTTGTCGCTCCCATGGATGACGCCAATACCGAGGTCATGGCCTCGAAGATGCGGGCGGAAGCAGAGGAGTTTCAGCGCGCCTGCCTCGAACAGGCGCGCCAGTTGCACGCCAGCCAAGCATGCACGCCGTTGGCCGCGCGGCCGGCCATCGAGCGAGTCGTGAGTGAACTGCTGGTGCAGTCCCGGCGCTCTGTGATCAAGCTCAACCACCACAGCATGCGGCTGGAGGTGTCGGTGGCCACCGAAGTCTGGGCTGAGTTGGAGCGGGCGGTGGCGATGCTGCCTGCGGCAGTTGTGCGCGACGCCAGCAGCGGCGCGCAGGCGGTGCGCATCGACCTGGACGGCGTCTCGATTGACGACCCGCTGTGCATTGCCGCTGGCGACCGACTCGGACAGGTCGGCGGCCGTGTGGATGTCCGCGACGACGGCATCGTCATTCGCGTTCCTCTGGACTACTGGCGCCCGATGGCGCTGCCAGTGCAGCAGCCCGAGGGCTGGGCGGCGGTGTACGCACTGCAGACCGCAAGCATTGACAACGACACCATCCCCGATCCCGAGCGCAGGCTGCCAGCCGGCCTGCTCTTGAGGGTGGGCACCCGCGACATCCTGTTGCCAATGAGCCCGGCGCGAGGCGATGATGCCTCGCCGACACCGGTGTGGCGTCACCTGTTGCCAGAGCCTGCCGCGTGGCCCCAGCCGCTGGGCTGGCGGGCGCTGGCCACTGACGCGGCTGGCCGTCTGATGCCCCTGCTGGTGCCTGTGTCCGAGGGTCGCAGCGCCGGCTCGAACGAAGGCATGCCCCGATGAAGGCCTGCCGCATCGCTTTCGTGTTGCTGGGGTTGCTGCCGGGCCTGCCCTTGCCTGGGCTCGCCGCCGAAGCGTCGGGCCTGAGCTGGCTTGCGCTGATCACGCAGCATGTCGAGGGCCAGACCGGTCGCGTCGCCTACCGCGTGGTGGTGGATGTGCTGCCTGACGAGGTGATGCCGCCGGCCTGCCTGCAGCGCCCCAGCATCACCGGGCCCAGCCGACAGCACTGGCTGGGTCCGATGAGCCTGGCGCTGGCCTGTGAGCGGCCGGCCTGGCGTGGCACGCTGACGGTGCGTGTCCGTGGCATGTCCCAGGTGGTGCGCAGTGCCCGCCCGCTGAATGCCGGCGTGCGCCTCGGCGAGGACGACGTGCGCTTGGTCGAGGCCGATCTCGCGGCTGAACCGAACGGGGCCGCCACCGAGCTGTCGCAGGTACTGGGCCGCGAAACAGCGCGCCCGCTGCGAGAGAATGCCACCATCGCGCTAAACGCTTTGCGCGTGCTGACCGTCATCAGAGCAGGCGATAGGTTAACGGTTCGGGTTCGTGGCAAGGCTTTCGAGATTTCTGCCGACGGTGTGGCCCAGCAAGCCGGAGCCGTTGGCGAGAACATCCGGGTCAAGCTGGGCGACGGACGGTCGTTGAATGCAGTGGTGGTGCGGGTCGGCCTGGTGGATATTGCGCTATGAAGGCGCCATCGGGGCGTTGGTGTGACAGGTCAGACCGATCTGGAATCTTTTGAATCGAGGGGTGAGACGATGGATATCAAGTCAATGCAGCCGGGTTCGTTGCCAACCAATGTGCCGGCCAATGCGCCGACAACGGTCGTCAATCGGAGCGATGCGTTAGCCACCCCTGCGAACCTACCGACGCTTGCACCGGCGGCAGTGCTCAGTGTGCGCACGCCGGAGGTTGCCGCCGGGGTTCTGGTGGCCGCTGCCGCCAAGCAGGCCGAAGGTGAGATGGCCGATCAGGAACTGCTGAACGCGCTGAAGCAGCGGATCCAATCCGGTGATTTCGAGATCGATTACGGCAGCCTTTCGCGTTCGCTGGTCGAAAACGCGGTCATGGCCATAGGCCGTGGCCCCGGCTCGCCACGCTGACCCAATCCGCTGGAGAACGCGGTGCTTGACGACAGCCCCATGATGAAAATCCTGCTGCCTCTGGCTCAAGCGCTCGCCCGCCAGCGAGAGGTGCTCGCCGCTGGTGCCCTGGATCAACTCGGCGCGGTGCATGCCGAGCTGGAAAGTCGATTCGAGGCCTTGAACGCCTGGCCGGGCGGTGTCGCCATGTTGCAGCAAGCCATCGCACTACTGCCCGGACCGGATTGCGACTCCGTGCGTGCGGTGCTCCAGCAGGCTGCCGAGGACAACCGCGTCAACGGTGATCTGATCCGCCACGCCATGAACCGGATTGCCGCCATGCACGCCTTCAGGGCGGCCAGCTCCGACGCGGGTACCTACGGTCCCGGCGCCGACCTCAGTGGCCAGGAAGCACGGGTTTCACACCGAGCCTGATTTCTTCTCGCCCGGGCCCTGGCCGGCCAGCCCACCTCGCAGACGCAACATGGCCTGGGTGTGCAACTGGCTGATGCGACCTGCCGTCAAGTCCATCACGAAGGCTATCTCCCGGTAGCTCAGGTGCTCGGTGTAGTGAAGCGCCAGGACTTGCTGCTCCTTCACCGGCAACTGGGCCAGCAGCGGCTGCAGGCGCTGCATCGTCTGACGCAGCGCGGCCTGCTCCAGGGGATCGCTGCGCTCGTCGGTGGGCGGCTCGGCCGATTCCGGTAGCTCGTCGACGACATTGATGGCGACGGCACCTTCCAGCACTGCACGGTACTCCTCGATCGGCAAGCCCAGTTGTTCCGCGACTTCTGCATCCTCCGGCACGCGGCCGAGTGTGTGTTCCAGCGCAGTCACCGCATCCTGCGCACTGCGCAGCTTGTCGCGCTGGTGGCGTGGTAGCAAGTCGTTGCCGCGCAGCCAGTCGTAGATCGCACCGCGCACGCGCATGCGGGCATAGACCCCGAACGGCGCACCGCTGTCCTGCAGTTGCCAGCGCGAGGCCGCATCCATCAGGCCCAGCATGCCTTCTTGCACCAGATCGTCCAGCTCGATCGATGTCGGTAGTTTCGACTTGATCTGGCCGGCGATGCGGCGCACCAAGGGTGCGTGCTCGCGCACGATGGCATCCATCGAACCAGCCGAGTAGGCTTCGACCCGTCGTTGGCGAAGCAGCGTCATCTCGGGTCAGCCCCAGGTGGTCATGTGACTCACCAGCGATTGATAAAGGGTGATGGGCAGCACCAGATCCTGGTCATTGCTGTTGCCGAAACGGGTGGCGCTGGCTGAGGGCACCCAGCCCAGAGAACGCAGCGGCTGTTCCAGCAATTGCTGTGATTGCTGCGCCAGGCGTTCGAAAGCCTGGTGACCCTCGGCCTCGCTGCCGCCGACGATCAGCACCGGCACCGCGCCGCCGCCCACCAGAACCGACAGTTCACGCAGATGGGACAAGGCGCGCGTCAGTGATGCGTCGTCCGGCGCCGCGACGACGATGCGCTGCACGTCGTCGCCGTAGCACGGCATGTTGGTACCGAAGGGTTCGCAGCTGGCAATGATGACGAACTCGAAATCGAGACCGCTGCGCTGCAGCATGTCCAGAAGCGACAGGCTGCGCGTGCGCTTGGCCGCTACAGCGGCGGCGACCTTGACGCCGGTGGCGAACCAGAGCTTGTCGCTGACCTTGCGCAGCACCCGGTTCAAACCGATGCTGCCACTGAAGACCTGACCCAGATCGAAACGAACCGGGAAGGCGAAGCCCTTGCTCGTCTGCCGTTCTACCAGCGGTACCTCGTCGACCAGCAGTGTCAGGTGGCCGCGATGACGCAATGCGTGCGCCGTGCCCAGACCCAGCGTGACGGTGGCATCGGGCGGCAGTGCGCTGGCCAGGCAGTACAGCTGCGGCACGCCGTCGCCGAACATCGCCCGCAGGCCCTTCGCCTGGTCGGTCGAGCCGACTTCATGTCGGGCTGCGGTGGCAGCGTGGGCGTTGTGCGCCGATGAATCGGTTTCCTGGTCGTCGACAGCGACCTGCGAGTCTTGCGGTGTGTTCATGCGTCGGTTCCAGCGGCTCCCCAGTTGCCCAGGTCGTCGACAAGCATGGCGGGCATGTGCGCCTCATCCGCCCCGGTTGCGTCGCCACCCCGCGGGTAGATCGTGCGATGGGACACATAGGCTGCATCAGCGGCAAACAGGTCCTCAGGCACGCGCTGTCCGTTCGACAAGAACAACAACGGAAGGTCGTGGCGCAGTACGCAGTCGATGGCCGGTGCCAGGCTCATGCCCTCGTCGATCTTGGTCACGATGGTCGAGTTCAGCCCCTGACCGTTCAGTGCCGTCTTGTGGGACGCAACGACGTCATCCATGGTCCGCGTCGAGGTCGTGGCGCTCATCACCAGTACGCGGTGCACATTGCCGCAGCCCCTGCGGATCATGTCCAGCTGTTCGACCATCATGGTGTCGCGCTGGCTGACCCCGGCGGTGTCGAGCAGCACGATCTTGCGCGATGACAGTTCCGCCAGCTTGCTCTCCATGTCCTCGCTGTCGCGCAGTGCCACCACCGGCAGGCCGAGGATGCGGGCGAACAGGCGCAGCTGCTCCTGGGCGCCGACCCGGTAGGTGTCGGTGGTCAACAGCGCCACCTGACGCCGGCCATAGCGCATCACGCAGCGGGCGGCGATCTTGGCCAAGGTGGTGGTCTTGCCCACCCCGGTCGGGCCGATGAAGGCATACACACCGCCGCGGTCGAACATCTCGAAGGCGTCGATCACCTTCAACTGGGCCTGCACCCAGAGTTGGGCCGCTTTCAGTAGTGCGTCGAAGTCGTCTGTGTCGGGCAGCTCTGTCAGCATCCGAGATACCACGACAGACGAAAGCCCCGCGTTGACCAGACGATGTGTCAACTGGGCCCGGGCCGGGGCGCGCTGCTGCAGCACGCTCCAGTAGTTCGTAGCCAGATGCCCGGACAGCATCTGCTTGACCTCGGCCATCTGGCTGGTCAGCTCGTTGAGGCTGGGATTCGACGCTGCATCTTTGTCACCCGATTCGGCGGGGCTGCCGGGCCGGATCAGGGGGGGCGCAGCTGCAGCGCCTGCCGTGGTCTGCGGGATGGTCGCCTGTCCCCGGGCCGCGCGCGCCTGCGCCACTTCCATCGCCAGCGACCGCGATTGCAGCGAAATCCGCTGCCGTTCGCGTGGCTGTTCCGGCTGCGGTGTCCGATCTGCGCTGCGAAGCAGCATCGGGACCCGCCCGTTGGAAGCGCTGGCGGCAGATGGCGGATTCATGGCAGCCTCCAGTGCCCGAATCGGCAGTTTGGCAGGCGCCAGCGGATCTGGCGAAGCGGGCGTGGCTGGCGCCGCCGTCGTCATCGAAACCAGGTCCTTGGCGGCAATGGCCATGAACTCGATGCCGTCGTCGACCTCGCTGCTGGACAGCACCACGGCATCACCGCCGAGTTCGGCCTTGATCCTGCGCAGTGCGTCCTTGGGGTTGGTGGCGAAATATCGTTTGACGCTCATCTTCATCCTGTCAGGTTCGGGGTGGCCGTCGGCGGCTTACTGGCGCTGGCAGATCACGCGCTGGAAATCGATGCTGGCGCTGGACGGCAGCTCCGACATGGCCAGCACGACGGCCTGTGGTCGCACCCGGTGGGCCAGTCGGGCCAGCGTCAGCCGTGCGTGCTGGCCGCACACGAGCACCGGTGCTTGACCCAGGGCCTCCAGTTCGTCGAAGGCGGCCGCAGATTCCTCGATGAATCGGCGTGCGAGGTTCGGCTCCACCGCGCCGTCGGGCGCCACCGCCTCGTTGCCGATGGCCTGTTCGATCAGACGCTCGAAGTCGGGGTGCAGGCCGGCGACACGGTAGGCGGTGACTTCGCCAAATACATCCTGAACGATCTGCCGGCGCAGTGCCATGCGCAGCGGTGCGACCACATCCACCGGCTTGCCGTTGCCAACCAGCCGGTCGGCGCAGACCTCGAGGATGGTGCGCAGGTCGCGCACTGTCACCCCTTCTTCCAAAAGCAGGCGCAACACGCTTTGCAGCTGTGCCGGCTGCACCAGCTTCGGTATCGTTTCCTCGACCAGCTTCGGGAAGCGCGTCTTGAAGTGCTCGATCAGCTCGTGGGTTTCCTGCCGCCCGAGCAATTCGTGGGCGTATTGGGCGATCAGCTGGTCGAGGTGGGTGGTGATCACCACCGGTGGCTCGACCACCGTGTAGCCTGCCGCCAGCGCCGCCGAGCGCCTGTCTCTGGTGATCCAGGTGGCAGGCATGCCATAGCTGGGGTCACGCACGGACACGCCCTCGATGGCGGTATGGTCGCCTGGAGGGTCGATGGCCAGCAGCCGGTCGGGCAGCACCTGACCGCGTGCGATCTCGGCCCCATAGAGCATGAAGCGGTAGACCTCAGGCGGCAGCTGCAGGTTGTCCCGGATGTGCACTGACGGGATCAGGAAGCCCACCTCGCCAACGAACTTCTTGCGGATCGCCCGAATGCGCTTGATCAGGTCGCTGTCGTCGCCAGCGTCCACCAGGGAGATCAGACGGTAGGGCAGCTCCAGGCACAGTGGCTCGATGAGTGGCACATCGGCCCAGTTCACCTCGCCGCTGCGGGCTGGCTGGGTGGCAGCCAGCTTGGCGGCCTGTGTTGTGCGGGTCTGGCGCCGCGTGATGGCCCAGCCGACACCAGCGAACAGTCCCGCGAAGGTCAGGAACGCCAGATGGGGCATGCCCGGGATCAGCCCCAGCAGAGCCAGGATCGCCCCGACCATGTAGAACGAACCGCCTCCGGAGGCGAGCTGCTGGCCGAGCTGGGCGGAAAAGTCGTCGTCGGTGCTGACACGCGTGACGACGATACCGGCCGCGGTAGAGATGATCAGTGCCGGCACCTGTGCCACCAGCCCGTCGCCCACGGCCAGCGTGGAATAGGTCTGAAGCGCTTCGCTGAAGCCCAGTCCGTGCTGCAATGTGCCCACAGCCACGCCGGCCAGCAGGTTGATCAGAAGGATCAGGATGCCGACGATGGCGTCGCCGCGCACGAACTTCGAGGCACCGTCCATCGAGCCGAAGAAGTCGGCCTCCTGGGCCACCTCGGATCGCCGCTTGCGCGCTTCTTCCTCGCGGATGGCGCCGGTGTTCAGGTCGGCATCGATGGCCATCTGCTTGCCCGGCATGGCGTCCAGCGCAAAGCGCGCGGCCACTTCTGCCACCCGACCCGCGCCCTTGGTGATCACGACGAAGTTGATCACCGTGAGGATCAGGAAGACGACCAGACCCACGGCGAAGTTGCCGCCGATCAGGACCTCGGCAAAGGCTTCGATCACATGGCCGGCAGCACCGGTTCCGGTGTGGCCGTCCATCAGCACCACCCGCGTCGAGGCCACGTTCAGCGACAGCCGCAACAGCGTGGTCAGCAGCAGCACCGACGGGAAGGCCACGAAGTCCTTGAAGCTGCGCATGTTCATCGCCAACAGCAGCACCAGCATCGACACGCCGATGTTGAACGTGAACAAGGCGTCCAGTGCCAGCGGCGGCAAGGGCAGCAGCATCATGCCCAGGACGGCCATCACCAGGATGGGAGCCACGGCCGTGGTGTTCGGAGCGCTCAGGCGCAGATTGACGAAAGGGGAAGCAGCCATAACGTGCGGTTGTCGTTCCCGGAGCAGAAGATTCAGAGTCTTAAAACGTGTAAACAGAGTATAGAAACTATATTATCAGTGAATCATTACAGTTTCATTTTGTTTCGTGCAATCTGACCGTTCGAACCCCTTGGCGCAGGCTGCGCCCTGTATCGCGTTGCCCGAGGGGGCTGGATTTGTTCATCCGTCGGGGTCCCGCGCCCACGAAATCTCTCGATGACCCGTGATTCCTCCGAGGGCTTCGTTCTCGCATTTCATTGCGTTCCCGCCTGGGTGGAGCCAGCGATCGAGATGTTCTGGTCTGCCTTGGCGCGGGCGCTGCGGGCCCACGGCCAGACACTGGTGCTGGTCTCCACCGTGCCGCTCACAGACCCCGAGCTTCCGGTGGTCAGCATCCCGTACCTTCTGACAGAGTTCCCGGTCGATGCCGGCACCCTGGCTGGCACACCCGATACTGAGTTGATCGATGAAATCGGGGCTTGGTTCGGTTGCCCACCGGATGAAGCCATGACGGCGGCGCAGTCGGCCTGTGCCTTGTTCCAGGATCTGCTCGACACGTTCGAGCCGTCTGGGGTGATCGGCTGGCAGAGCATGAATCCGGCGTCGCGGCTTTTGCGCCAGCTGGCGCGTCAGCGCGACATCCCGTGCTGGATGGCCGAACGGGGGTGGATCCGCGGCACGCTGATGCTCGACCTCTGCGAGAACAACTTCCTGAGCGAGCTCAATCTCAGCCTGCCGCTCAAGCGTCTGGCCGAAGCCCATCGCCATGACGAGCAAGCGTTTGCGGCGCAGGCCAGGCGCCTGACGGAAAACAGCTGCCGTTCTCGGTATGCCTCGCCCGAATTCTGTCCGCGGGAGGAATTCCGGGCCCGGCACCACATTCCGACGGATGTGCGGGTCTTCGTGCTGATGACGCACGGCGAGCCGCATCTGAACGCACTGCCCCGTGGCCGCATACGTGCCAATCACAGCACCTCGCGTGAACGCCTGCAAGCCGATGTCGACAGCCTGGCCCATGCGCTGGCGCGGCAGGGCAAGTGGCTGCTTGTGCAGGAGCATCCGTTCAACGACGCGGCCGGCGCTGCGCTCGTGCTGCCGCAGCTGCCAAATGTGCTTCGCGTCACGGCGTCGGTGGATACGCTCATCGAGTGCGCCGACTGCATGCTTTTCACACTGTCTACCGTGCAGTTCGATGCGGCGCTGGCCGGCAAGCCGTTCGGCCTGTTGAGCAGAGGCCCGCTATCCCTGGCCAGTGGCCCGCCCCAGCGGGCAGACCACGCCTCGACCGAGGCCTTTCTCGCCAGCATCGAGGATGCTGACGCCTGGCCGGCACGTCGCCTCATCATCGATCGGCGCCTCGCGTTCCTGCTCGATCACGTCCTGCTGCGCATCGACGATGAGGCGGCGCGGATCGACTCGGCCCAGCGAGCGGCCGATCTCCTCGGCCCGCTCACCGCCTGCCCACCTGCCGATCTGGATCAGCGCTTCTCGCAGTTCATTGAGCGTTGGCAATCACCGGCGCCGCAAGGCAACTGACGCCGGGCTTCCGGTCGCGCCATGTGGGCGCCATGTCGAAGAATCTATGCGAACGCGCTAAACGACTTGCGCACACACGCCGTCAATGAGGACAGTGGGTGCTTGAATGTCAGGTGCCTGCGGCAACCCCATCCCTCAGGAGCTAAAAATGGCATCAGTTATCACAACCAACAACGCCTCGGTCATTGCCCAAGGCAACCTCTCCGGCGCCCAAAGCGCCCTGGCCACCTCGGTCCAGCGCTTGTCCTCTGGCCTGCGCATCAACAGCGCCAAGGACGACGCCGCCGGCCTGGGCATCTCGCAAAGGCTGCAAGCGCAGATCACCAGCAACAACGTTGCTGCGCGCAACGCCGGCGACGCCATCTCGATGGTGCAGACCGCTGAAGGCGGCATGCAGGAAGTCTCGTCGATGCTGCAGCGCATGCGCGAACTGGCCACGCAGGGCAACAACGCCTCGCTGAGCGACACGCAGCGCGGCTACATCTCGAACGAAGTCACCGCCCTGGGCGACGAAATCAACAAGATTTCCAGCCGCACCAGCTTCAACGGCGCGACCTTGCTCGACGGTTCCATCGCCACTGCTGGTTCCACCTCTGGCACCTTCCAGGTTGGCGTGGCCCAAACCGACACCCTGGACATCAGCAGTCTGATGAAGGACGTGTCAACAACCGGCGGGCTGTCCGCCTTGGGCACGGCCATCACCAACCTGGCTACCAGCTCTACCGCGGTCAACATGTCCGCCCTGGGCTCAGCCGTCGACACGGCCATCGACACCATCGCCGGCTACCGGTCCGACCTGGGTTCGATGAACAACCGCCTGGACCACAACATCGCCAACCTGCAGAGCCAGTCGGAAGCGCTGTCCGCGTCCAAGAGCCGCATCACCGACACCGACTACGCGGCTGAAACTGCCATCCTGTCGAAGACCCAGGTGTTGTCGCAGGCCGCCACGGCGATGCTGTCGCAAGCCAACCAGATGCCAAACGCGGTGCTGTCGCTGCTGAAGTAATCGTTCTGAGTTGAATCGCTGAGGGCTGGCCGTTACACGGCCGGCCCTCAGTCATTTGATGAGGCTGCCCAGATCTCGCGCGATGCCTGGGACCAGGCGGCCTGCGACATCTAAGCCACAACGGCGAGCCCATTCGCCAGTTGGCTGCAGCGCGAACCCTGCGCACATCCGCCGCCATCGACCACATGCAGAGCCTGCTGGTCGATCTTCGGGCGTGCCGCGCGTCAGGCGCTCAGGTCTGCCCACCTGCGCCATCTCCCGCCCTCTGGTTGCTTTGACAAATATGACGTCTACCTTGTAATAAGGGTAAGGTGACAAAATCACGCATATGCGTTTATTCGAGCGTCAGCTTGACGCGAGGAGCCGGTCGCCCAGTGCCCAATCGGGTCCATGCCCGCAAACCCTCGCACCAACCTCTGCATGTCCACCACCGCCTCCATCACCCCGACCACGATCACGGCGCCCGAGCTTCCCGGCCTGATCGACAACCTGCCCGCAGGCGTCAAGGCGCTGTCTCTGGATTGCTTCGACACCTTGTTCTGGCGCAAGGTCGTTCGCCCGACGGACGTCTTCTTCAACCTGCAGGGCACACCGCTGTGGGCCGCGGCGGGCATCACCGCTCAGCTCCGCGCCCGGGCCGAGGAGGGGGCTCGCAAGCGCCGCTTCCTGACCAGCGGAACGACCGAAATCTCGATCGAGGACATCTACCGGACCCTGCTGAGCACTGGCGACACGGCCGATGTCTCGAGCTGGGTGGCGGCAGAGTTGGAGGCCGAGGCGGCCCATGGCTTCATCTATTTCCCCGTGCTGGACCTCATTCGACGCGCGCGCGCGCGCGGCCTGCGGGTCTTCATCGTCAGTGACATCTACTATTCGGCGCGCCAGCTCAGCACGCTGCTGCAAGCAGTCATGGGCGAAGACTTCCGTCTGATCGACCGGGTCCATTGTTCGAGCGACCACGGGCGGAACAAGTCGCAGGGCCTGTTCGTGCCGGTGTTGCGCCGGGAGAAGCTGGCGCCCCATCAAGTCCTGCACATGGGCGACAACCCCGAGGCGGACTTCCAGGGCCCGGCACGCCTGGGCCTGCACGCGCGCCATCTTGTGAACCTGCCCGAAGTCCTGCTGCCGCAGTTGGAAGCTCGCGAGCAGGCCGCGTTGCAGCTGATGCCCGACGTGCGCCAGGCCTGCGGGGTGCCCAGCGCATATCACGCCTTGTGGGCCATGCAGGGTGCTGGTTTGGAGAGCGGGGCACGCAAGATCGGTTATCTGGCCCTGGGCCCGATCTTTCACGCTTTCTCGATCTACCTGCGCGACCAGCTGGCCCGGCTCGCCGAAGGCGGCCGCCCGGTCAAGTACGCCTTCCTGCTGCGGGACGGCTACCTGCCCTCGCTCGCCTTCGCCGCGTTCAGTGGCGTGCAAGGGTGCCCGCAGGTCAACGTCTCGCGACTGACCGCTGGGGCCGCAGCCCTGCGCACCCGCGACGACGTGATGCTTTTCCTGTCGAAGAACCTGGCGCCGACCAACCTGAAGGAAGTCGCGGCCCAGCTGATGCTGCCGCCGGAAATCTCGCAGGACATCATCGCCAAGGCTCTGCTGGAGCGGAGGCCGGAACGGGCCTTCTGCAGACTGGTGATGCGTGACGACAACCTCAGCAAGGTGTTCCTGGCGTCACGGCAGATCCGACAGCGCCTGTACACGCACCTGCGCCAGCAGACAGGCCTCGCGCGAGGCGACACGCTGGCACTGATCGATCTCGGCTACAGCGGCACCGCGCAGACCGCGCTATCGGCAGTCTTGCGCGACGAACTCGATGTTGATCTGCAGGGCATCTACCTGATCTCAAGCCGCGCCAGCGCGCAGCAGGCCGACCGTCGTGGGCTCGTCGGCTCGGATTGGGCCGACGAACGCTTGATCGTGACGCTGACCTCCTATATCGGCACCTTCGAGATGTTGTGCACCAAGGCCCAGGCTTCGGTCATCGACTACACCGAGGACGGCGAGCCGGTGCTGGGCGCAGTCGGCACCAAGGGCCAGCAGTCGGAAGTGGTGCAGCAGATGCAGGCTGCTTGCCTGCAGTTCGTCGCCGACGCCGTGGCTCTGCCAGAGCGCTGCCAGCCGCGATTGACCCTGCCGGAACTGGGCCGCCAGGTCGTGGCCGATCTGGGTCGACTGCTCTATCTGCCGGAGCGTGACGAGATCGCCTGCCTGACGGGTTTTGAATTCGACGTCAACAAAGGCTCGGACCTGGTACTCGCACTGGCCGACCTGCCCGCCGGCACGCGCGAGTTCAGGCGCCATGGGTGGGCGATGATTCACAACCAGGACGCCGAGATGCGTATCGGCTATCCGATGGAATTGCGGTATCTGGATCTGGCGCTGTCGACCACCCTGATTGCTGCCCACCGGTACGGCTTCGGCATCCGGCCGGGTCTGGCCAGTTACCGCCTGGAATCGGTACCGGTGCTCTATGCCACGGCGACCGAACACTGGCAGGTCCCGATCGAGGCCCGCGCTGGCCACGATGGTTACTTCGTGATGAACCTGATCCTGAATTCCAAGTTGAGCACAGCGGTGCTGTGGGGGCAGCAGCACGAGTGGCTGCAGATCGACTCCATCGAGAAGGTACTGCTGACCAACCACAGGGACCGCAAGCTGCTGACCCTGGGCTCGGACGTGTTGCTCGACGGCATCGAGTCCATCGCCAATGGCCTTCTGCACTGCAGTCAGCAAGGCCTGATGTTCATCGCGCCCGGTGTGGCCAGCGACGACCGGCGCTACCGCATTCAGGTGGTCTACCGGTCAATCGCAGCCCGGGCCACTGCCCCTGCCGCACCTGTCGCCGATGGCGCAACCGCAGCCACGGGAGACGGATGGCGCCACTTCAGCGGTGGCTAAACACTTGACAGCTCAGCGCCGTCATTAGAGACATGGGGCAGCGTCCGGCTGACCCCACTAGTCTAGACCCACTCAGGATATCCAAATGTCTTCGATCATCGCCACCAACAACGCCTCGGTCATCGCCCAGAGCAATCTCTCAGGCGCCCAGAATGCCCTGACCCAGTCGGTCCAGCGCTTGTCATCGGGCTTGCGCATCAACAGCGCCAAGGACGACGCCGCCGGCCTGGGCCTTGCGCAAAGGCTGCAGTACCAGATCACCGGTAGCAGCGTTGCCGCGCGCAACGCCGGCGACGCCATCTCGATGGTGCAGACCGCTGAAGGCGGCATGCAGGAAGTCTCGGTGATGCTGCAGCGCATGCGCGAACTGGCCACGCAGGGCAACAACGCCTCGCTGAACGACACGCAGCGCGGCTACATCTCGAACGAAGTCACCGCCCTGGGCGACGAAATCAACAAGATTTCCAACCGCACTACCTTCAACGGCGCGACCTTGCTCGACGGTTCCATCGCCACCGCTGGCTCGAGCGCTGGCACCTTCCAAGTTGGTGCGGCTCAAAACGACACCATCGACATCAGCGGTCTGATGAAGGACGTCTCGATCGGCTCCGGTTCGGGTACCGCCGCGATGGCTTCCCTGGGTACAGCCATCAGCACCCTGGCAGGCTCCTTCAGCGCGGTCAATATGTCCGCCCTGGGATCGGCCGTTGACACTGCCATCGAAACCATCGCAGGATTTCGTTCCAGCCTGGGTTCGATGAACAACCGCCTGGACCACGACATTGCCAACCTTCAGGTCTACACGCAATCGCTGATCGCGTCCAAGAGCCGCATCATCGACACCGACTACGCGGCTGAAACCGCTGCGCTGTCCAAGGCTCAGGTGTTGACGCAGGCCGCGACGGCGATGCTGTCGCAAGCCAACCAGATGCCCAACTCGATCATGTCGCTGCTGAAGTGATCGGGCTGAACTGAGCCGCTGAGGGCCGGTCGTGCAGCGACCGGACACTTTTCTCTCGAACGGAGCCACGCACCATGTCAACCGTCAACCCCAACCAAGCTTCCTCTGCCGTGCTGTCCACCTTGTCCACGCTGGACCGACCCACGTCCGGTGGCGCCACCTCGGCCGTCCCGACGCGGGCGGTCAGCGAGCGGCCGCCGGCGGCGATGTTGGTTTCTGCCGAGGAGGTGGCTCAGCCCTCGCGCGAGGCGGTGGCGCAGGCGGCCAAGCACATCGAATCGTTTGTGAAGTCGGTGGGCCGGTCGCTTGACTTCAGCGTCGACTCGCGCACCGGCCAGAGCGTGCTGCGGGTGATGAATCCGGAAAACGGCCAGCTCATCCGCCAGCTGCCGGCCGAGGAAACCCTGCGCGTGGCCGCGGCCATCGACTACATGCAGAGCGTGCTCGTCAACCAGCGCGCCTGATGGGCTCTGTTTGCCCATCCTTGAACATTGAAGAGGCTCCACCATGGCCGTAGGTTCTGCCAATTCCGCCACCGCCACCAGCGTGCTGGACGTGGCCTCCATCGTGTCGGGTCTGATGCAGGTGGAAAGCCAGCCACTGACCAAGCTGGACGCCAAGATCAGCGCCGTGAACACCAAGGTGTCGGCGATGGGCAGTTTCATGTCCAAGGTCAGTGCGCTGCAGACCGCGCTGGACAAGCTGGCCGACTCGACGCAATTCAACACGCTGGGCACCACCAACAGCAACAGCAACCTGTTGAGCGTGGCGGCCACCAGCGGCGCGTCGGCGGGCTCGCTGGCGGTGCAGGTGAAGCAAAGCGCCTTGCCCCAACAGACGCTGCTCGGCGGTTTCACTTCGGCCACTGCGCTGGTTTCTAGTACTGCAGGCAGCTTCAACTTGAAGAACTCCGCCACCGGCGCCGTGGTGGGCGTGGACGTGACCAGCGCCACGACGCTGACGGACCTGGCTGCCCTGGTGACCGCCAGCAGCGCCGGCGTCACTGCTTCGGTCGTCCAGCAGACCGACAGCAGCTACGCGCTGCTGCTGAGCAGCAAGTCCGTAGGCGCCGCCCAGGCCTTCAGCACCGATTTCACACCCACCGGTGGCACCGCCACCGTGCTGACCGGCAGCACGGTCAGCACGCCACAGGCGGCCTCGGATGCGGCGATCCGCGTCAACGGCATCGACTACACGCGCTCCAGCAACACATTCACCAATATCCTGCCCGGCGTGACCTTGACTCTGCAGCAGTCGGTCAGTGCCGCCGACTGGGCGAGCGCATCCACCGCGACGGTGGCTGTCACCAACACCAACGCCAACGCCGCCAGCGCGATCAACGGGCTGGTGTCGGCCTACAACGGTGTCTATTCACTGTACAAGTCGCTCACCCGTTCGGATCAGGACGCCGCGCTGCGTGGCCCGCTGAGCGGCGATCAGACGCTGTCTAATTTCATGGACCGCGTGCGCAACCTGATCGATGCCGGTGTGCAGGACGGCGCCGGCCGCACCGTGCATCTGTACGACGCAGGCGTGACCACCAGCAACGACGGCACCCTGAAGGTGGACAGCGCCAAGCTGAACACGGCCCTCACCGGCACGCTCGGCAGCATCCTCGCCACCGGTGCCCACGTCGGTTCGACCACGCGCAGCAACAGTCTCGATCAGTTCGTCGCCAATGCCCAGCGGGCTGGTGGCATTCTGGCCGACAGCAACAGCAGCAAGCAGGCCTTGATCAAGGATTACAACGATCAGAAGGCCGCACTGAACGTCAAGCTGCTGAGCATGAAGGCCCGGTACACCGCGCAGTACGCCAAGCTGGACGCCATGCTGACCAGCATGCAGCAGACCAGCACGGCCTTGACTGGCGCATTGGCGTCGCTCACCGCGTCGACCAAGAACGACTGAGGCAACCCCTATGAGCCTGAACCTGTCCCGAAATGGTCGTGCCCGCTATCAGGCCGTCAACAACACGGGCGCTGTGCTCGACCGCCCCCCCATCGATCTGGTGGTGCTGGTCTACGAGCGCATCGACGACAAGTTGCTGCTGGCCGAGCAAGCCGTCGCCGCCAACAACCCGGCCCAGCTGGGCGAGCAGATGCAGCAGGCCACCGACCTGCTGCAACAGGGCCTGGTTGCGACGCTGGACTTCGAGCGTGGCGGCGACGTGGCGCTGAACCTGGGTCGCGTCTACGACTATTGCCAGCGCCGCATGTTGCAGGGCCATCTGCGGCGCGATGTGGAAGCGCTGCGTGAAGTCCGCAAGCTGCTGGCCGAGCTGCGTGAGGGCTGGGTGGGAATCCAGCAAGGCAAGGCCACCGCCTGAGGCCTCTGCCCGGTGCCTTGATGTGCAAGCCCGGACGGGGTGCCCTGGAAGCGCCTGGTGAGCCCGGTCTGGCCGGGCCCTAGTTCGAATCGATGCGGTAAACGAACTCCGGCTTGCCCCAGATCGTTTTGCGGCAGCCCATGGCCACGCTATGCGCCGACACGCGCAACACCGCCGACGAGGCCATGTCGACCTCACGGGCGATGACCGTGAAGCGCGTGTCCTGCACGCTGTAGGTCCCCACGATGGCCGTCGCGGCGGCGTATTTCTGCGTGTGGGCGCCTGAGGCCTCCCGCGTGAGCGCATTCAGCCCCGCGGGACTGAGCTTGAGCCGGGCCGCCAGTTCGGGGTGCACCACCGACAGCTTGCAGACGCTGGAGATGCTGGCGCGAAACAGGTCGCCAAATGAAAGACCGAGCGCATCGGCCTGCAGGGTCTGGACGTCCACCAGGTCGGGAACCACAACATGCCCTGGCGCGTCCTGTCCGGCAGGTGCTACCGCCATCGGGTCGCCAGGGTGCTGGCGCGCAGCCTGGACCGGGCACAGATCTGTCGCGAGGAGTTCAGCCAAGTGCTGCAGGTCCAGCCGCGAGATGCGCTCGTCCTGAGGGACATAGCAGTCCGCCGGCACGCCCGTGGTGTTCAGTGACGAGCAGGCCGCCAGCACCGGCAACATGCTGCCGACGGCCAGCACCCTGACACGGGCGAGGGCCCTCGGCTGTCGCGTCATCGATTTCAACGGGTCAGGGCAATCACGGGCAGCGCCCGGGGCTTGTCGATCAGGCCGGCGACGAAGCGGTCGCGCGCGAAGCGCGTCTGGGCTGTCGACACCACCTCGCCGGTACCCAGGTCGATGATGCGTGCGCTCAGCAAAACGCCGTCAGCGGTGTCCGTGTAGGTGCCTGTGAGCACCTGGCCCGCAGGCAAGGCCTCGCGAACGCGCTTGATGTCGCGGCTCAGCGAAAACTCCCCCGCCTCGTTGATCACCATGCTGCGACTCAATCGCAGGTCGGACACCGCCCAGTTGCGCACCTGCATCTCGTGCATGAGGTTCTCACCCACGAGCCGCCCGAAGCTGGAGCTTTCTCCGAGGTCGTTCAGGTTGGCAAAGCTGGTGATGACGGTGATGCGCTTGCGCACGTCCACGTTGGCGTTGCGATCAAGCTGGTCGGCCAGGAAAATCAGCCCGGCGTTGAATATGCCTGCACCGCTGGTGCTGGTCACGTTCGGGATAGGTTCGATTCCGCGAATGCTGGTGGCTGCCGCAGGCGTGCTCGCCGTCTGCGCATGTGCCAGCGGACTGCACAAGACGAGCGCCAGGGCGGTGACTTGGGGAATGGTGCGAATGGACATTGGTGTGGCCTCAGAGTGAGCAGTCGCCTGCACGCCCCGTGCTGCTCCGGGGGGTGGCAACAGCGGAATCGAGGGGGCGGACGCGCTCAAGATGGTTCGGAGCCTGGGCGCGATAGGTCACTGGGTAGTCGTTGCAAGGCGCCGGGCGTGCAACGGCCAGACCGTTCGCCGGTGCCGCGACGCAATCAGTGCACGGTGTCGCCACCTGAGGTGGTGCGCTCACCACGATCAGGGGTGGCGATGCACAAGCCGTGAGGAAGGTCAGGGGGGCCAAAACGGAAAAGCGAAATAACCTGATCATGAGAGGCCTCAACCCGTTCGCCGATAGATACAGTAAAAAGCGTAAAACGCTTTAAAATACGTTCAGTGTACCAGTCTGATAGAGCTGAAGCAACGCAGTCGGGAATCTCTGCCGGGCGGCTTCTCGAACAAAGAGAAGCCTGAGTTTTCGCGAAAAGGTAAACTGATTTTTCTGCGTCGAAGTGGCTTCCGAATGGCTTCAGGCCCGATTCGACGCTGCACAGCAGCGCAAGGAGACAGAGGACGATGTTCCCACAGGTGCCATCGGGTGCAGGAGTCACACCCGCACCGCCCACGCGGATCGAGTCTCAGGTCGTCAGTGCGCCACAGGGCGTTACGCCTGTCAGCCTTGATCCCCAGGCGCCGCGCGCCGCGGCCCCGCCGGTCGGCTTGGCGGGAGATACCGGTGTTCCTGTGCGGCGGGGGTTGGAGGTCGCCTCCGACCTTCGCAGTGGCGCGCAGACTGCGCTGCCTGTAGCCGGCGCAGCCTTCAACCCGGCGGCCACCCTGGATGCCGACCTGCAGTCCTTGCTGCAGGGTCTGCGGGCTTGGGGTCTGTCGAGCCTGCTTGAGTCCCAGGCGCCAGAGCAACAGAACTGGCCCGCGGGGAGCACGCCGCTGGCCGACACGCCTCAGGATGCCCTGACGCAGTTGCGCGACAGATTGGGTCGATCGGCGATGTTTGCCTTTAATCCGAGGATTGCGTCGATGCTGGGTGAGGCTGAACGCCGCAGCGCATCGGAGCGTGCCACCTCTGCCTCGACTGCGCCCGACGCACCGACGGGTTTGCCATCAACCCCTTCGGAGGTTGCCAACAGCCTGGCTGCCAATGAAGCAGGCCAGGCGAGTGATGCGGGACGAACCGCGCCCGCCACACCGTCGAATTCACCAACACTTTCCGTCGACCAGGCCCAGCAAGGGCTGCAATTGCTGCTGCAGGGCCGGCTTCGCTGGGAGGGCGAACTGACCCCGGGCGTGCCCGCTGAACTCGAACGCAACGATGTCTGGGAAGAAGACCCAGATCGCCCCGGCACCTTGCAGCGGGGCACGTCGGTTCGCGTCAAGGTGTCTTTGCCAGACAGTGGCGAACTCGTCGTCGTCGCGCAGCAGATTGCCGATCGCTACACCGTGGCGCTACAGCCCGATGCGCGCCACCTGGGGCGCTTCGATGCGGCTATCGCCGACCTCCAGCAGGCACTGGCGCCGTTGACTCCGAATCCGGTGGCGTTGACCCTCCAGTCACCCGCACCTGGGAGTTTGTCCTCGTCATGACTGAATCGGGTCGGTCGATCGCCAGTCAGGCCGTGGCCTTGCGCTATGAGTCCAACGCCATGGCGCCACGCATCGTGGCCAAGGGGGAGGGCTTCATGGCGCAAGCCCTGATCGACCGGGCAAACCAGGCTGGCGTGCCGATCAATGAATCGCCAGAGCTGGTTCAGCTGCTCATGCAGATCGACCTCGACCAGATAATTCCACCAACTCTCTACGCGGTGGTGGCTCAGGTGCTGGTTTGGGCCTACAAGGTCGACCAGCGAGAGCCAAGCCCCGACCGTCCGGGCATGCCGACCCGCTGAGTTAGCGACCCTCAGACCGACAGGCTGCTGACCTCGCGGTAGGCTTCAAGCAGCTTGTTGCGGACAGCCACCATGCCCTGGAAAGAAATGCTGGCCTGCTGCATCGAGATCATCACCTGCTCGATCGAGACGTTCTTGTCACCGAGCTGGAAAGCCTGAGCCTGAGCTTGGGCGGTGTTTTGTGCGGCATTCACATCGCGCACCGCATCGCGCAGCAACATGGGGAAATCGATTGCTCCGGCTGCGATGTCTGTAGCGGGTGCCGGTTTTCCGCGTGCAGCGCTCTGCATCGCCTCCATTCGGGCGAGCAAGGCATCGACACTGGGCAGCGTGGTGATGGTCATGGTGGGTTCGGGATGTGGTGGTTTCAGAGGTGCTGCGGCCAGGCGCCGCCCGCACCGCTCATGGCGTTGGAGGCCACAGGGATGTCGATCGAAGTTGCGGTGCTGTCCGTGCCGCAGTCGGTGTCGCCGGCCTCGCCTGAGGGTGCAAACGACTGTTCGCGGTATGCCTTGAGCTTGTAGCGCAGGGCCCGCTCGGAGATGCCCAGAATGGCGATTGCGGCGCGTCGGTTGCCACCCACCTTGTTCAGCACGCCCAGGATGTGTTCGCGTTCGACATCGCGTACGTTGCGCGCCCGGGTGGCCGGGCCTTCGGGCGGCGCCGCCGGGACGATGACTGGCGTGTGCACCGCCGTCAGCGCGGGCGCGGCCAGCGGGGATTCGGTGACGGCCGCGTCGGCCTTCGGGTTCTCGCACGGCGGCAGTTCGAGGTGCATCGGTTCGATCCACGGTGCCTCGCTGAGCAGCAGGCCGCGCTGGATGGTGTTCTCCAGTTCTCGAACGTTGCCGGGCCAACGGTGTCGGGATAGCGCCACCTCGCTGGCCGGGGAGAGACTGCGGTCCGGCATGCCGAAGCTGGCGCCGTAGCGTTGAACGAAGCGGCGCGCCAGCGGGATGATGTCGCCCGGTCGTTCGCGCAGCGGGGGTACCGGAACCGGAAAGACAGCCAGCCGGTAGAACAGGTCGTCACGGAATCGCCCGCTCGCCACATCGGCGCTCAGGTCCCGGTTGGTGGCGGTGATCAGCCGGATGTCGATCGCGATGCTCTGCTGTCCGCCGAGACGCTCCAGGGTTCGTTCCTGCAGCACGCGTAACAGTTTGACCTGAGTGGTCGCGGCCATCTCGCCGATCTCGTCAAGGAACAGCGTGCCGCCCTGGGCCTGTTCGAACTTGCCGGCTTGCTGCCGGGCGGCGCCGGTGAACGAGCCCTTCTCATGGCCAAACAGCGTGGCCTCGAGCAGGCTGTCCGGGATGGCGGCGCAGTTGATGGCCACGAACGGGCCCTCTGCACGGCGCGATGACAGGTGGATGTGCCGCGCCATCACCTCCTTGCCAACGCCTGACTCGCCTGTCAGCAGAACGCTGGCGTCGGACACGGCCGCCCGCTCTGCCCGCGCAACCGTTGCACGCATGCGGGCGTCGGTGCACAACAGCCCGCTGGCTGAGGGGCCTGGGTCCGCATCCGCCGAGGATGCCGGCAGGTGCCGCCGAACCGCCTCGACCAGCACTGACGTGGAAAAGGGCTTGAGCAGCAGTTCACGGGCGCCAGCCTTCAGCGCTGCGATGGCCAGCGGCGCGTCCGCGAAAGCCGTCATCAGCAGCATCGGTGGGTGATGACGGCGAGCGCGCACGGTCGTCAGCAGCTCCAGGCCGTTCATGCCAGGCAGCCTGAAATCGGAAACGACCAGGTCGACATCTGCACCGGACAAGACCGTGAGGCCCTCTTCGGCGCTGGCCACCGGGCTGACGCGGAACCCGGCGCGGCGCAAGGTCGAGAAGAGCGCCTCGCGCAGTTCGGGATCGTCCTCGATCAGCAGCACGTTCGGCGCCACCGTCGGCGTCGGCGCGGTTGCGGTCGAGGTCATGTCCATGGTTTTCAGACGGCCGGTAGAACCGGCAGGGACAAGGTGAAGGCGGCGCCCTGGGGCGAGCACGGGCTGTGGGTGAGCTCTCCGCGGTGCGCATGTGCTGCGGCACGCGCCATCGCCAAGCCGAGGCCGGTACCGTTGGCCCGGCCGCTGGCGAATGGCTCGAACAGGCTGGAGGCAATGGCGGGTGCGATGCCGGGCCCCTGATCGGCGACGACGATGTCCACCCGATGTCCAGCGTGCAGGCAACGCACGCTGATCAAGCTGTTGTGCGGCGCGTGCTGCAGCGCGTTCTCGAGCAGCGCCAGCACAGCCGAGCCGATCTGCAGCCGGTCCATTGCCAATTCGCAACCATGGGCCTGCCAATCGGCGTCCAGGCGCAGTCTGCTCTGGGCCATCTGCGGCACGATCAAAGCCAGCTGCTCGCGAACAAGGGGCTCGATTGCGCTGACTTCCTGGGCGCGTACGCTCGTGCGGACAAAGCTCAACATCCGCGTTATGAGGGCATCCAGCTGACCGAGTTGACCGACCAGTCGTTGCGCCATGCCCACCCGTTCCGCATCGTCCAGGCCGAGTTCGCCCAGCTGACCCGCATACAGCGTAGCGGTGCAGAGCGGTGTGCGCAGCTGGTGAGCGAGTTCGGCGCTCATGCGGCCCATGGCAGCCAGCCGATCACGGCGGGCATCGTTCTCGCGCTCACGCAGCATCTCGGTCACGTCTTCCAGGCGGATCAGCTGACGCGACGAGTCCGTGTCGTCCGGCAACCAGGTCACGTTCACCACGCGGGCGGACTCGCCACGGTCGGTGAAGTAGTTGTCGCTGCATCCCTGACGTCGCCAGTCGGTGGGCATCTCCCACAGCGTGTGCACTGCCAGCCAGGGCAGCAACGCCGCAGCTGCGCCATTGAGCGCGGCCACCCGTCCGTTGTGAAGCGACACCAGACCAAACGGGGCCGACGAGAACATCGAACCAAGGTGTGCTTCGGCGAGCGTGCGCCGGCGAACCTCTTCATGCAGGCGCGTCTTCGTGTGTTTCAGGTCCGAACGCAGTCGATCCAAGGACTGCTCCAGCGCCTTGTCCTGTCCAGCGAGCTCCGAAGTGTGCTCGGCGAACGCGGCCAGCGCAGCTGACAGCGTATCGACCGCAGGTGCGAGCGCGACGGAGGTGGCGGGAGAGGAAAAAGTCACGGGTTCAAGTGTTGTCTGAGGATCATTCTACTTCTAATAACAATTAAACAGAGTAAATCGGTTATAACCTAGGAATGATGATTGGGATGTATGGCTGACAGCACGGCTCCGCAGGGCGCCACCTCCGGCAAGGCGGCAGACGACTTGTCGACGTTGGTAGGCCGGGCTCGCGCCCTGGTCGAGCGCGTCAAGTCGCTGGGGATGTTGCAGAGGCTGATACTGGGCGCCTCGGTGGTGCTGGTGCTGGCGGTGTTGATCGCTGTGCTGTTGGGCGACCGCAGCCGGGATGACTACAAGGTCCTCTTCTCCAATGTCGCCGAGCGCGACGGCGCGGCCATCATCGCGGCGCTGCAGCAGATGAATGTGCCGTACCGGTTCACCGAGGGTGGCGGCGCCATCATGGTGCCCGGTCCGCAGGTGAACGAAACCCGATTGCGGCTCGCAGGGCAGGGGCTGCCCAAGGACGGCTCGGTGGGTTTCGAGTTGCTTGAAAACCAGAAGCTGGGCACAAGCCAGTTCGTTGAACAGATCAATTACCAACGTGGCCTCGAGGGCGAACTCGCCAAGACCATCCAGTCCATCTCACAGGTCAAGCAGGCGAGGGTGCATCTGGCCATCCCCAAGGGATCGGCCTTCAGTCGAGATGAACAGAGGCCGACGGCGTCGGTGGTGCTGGCGCTGCACTCGGGCCGTTTTCTCGATGAATCGCAGATCACGGCGATGTCGAATCTGGTCAGCTCGTCGGTGCCACAGATGAGTCCGCAGTCGGTCACGGTGATGGACACCGATGGCAATCTGCTGTCGCCGAATCCGAACCGTCAAGGCGCGGTGGGACTCGACGCGGCACAGCTCAAGTACGTGTCCGAGACGGAGTCGACGATAGCCAGGCGAATCTCGGCCATCGTCGAGCCGGTAACCGGTCGCGACAACGTGCGTGCCCAGGTCTCGGTGGATATCGACTTCACCCAGATCGAACGAGCCGAGGAAACCTTCAAGCCGAACTCTCCACCTGACCAGAGTGCGATCCGCAGTCAGCAAAGCGTCGAGTCCTCCAGCCCGCTCAATACAGCAGGCGGTATTCCCGGCGCGCTCAGCAACCAGCCGCCGCAGCCAGCGCAAACGCCCATCGACAACCTTCCGCCGACACAGCAGGGAGCAGCCTCCGCGGCGGCGCCTGCGGTCAACGCCGGCACGGCTGCACAGGTGACGAACACCGCCCGCAAGGAATCGACCACCAATTACGAGGTCGACAGGGCGGTGCAGGTGACCAAGGGTGCGCGCGGGGTCATCAAGCGCGTCTCTGCGGCAGTGATCGTCAACAACAAAAGGGGAGAGGACAAGGGCGGCAAGCCGACCTCCACGCCTTTCACGCCAGACGAGCTCAAGCAGATCAACCAGATGGTGCGCGACGCCATGGGCTACAGGGAGGCGCGCGGGGATTCAGTCAGTGTGTCCAACATTCCCTTCACCGTCGAGCCGCCCGAAGAAGTCCCGCTCTGGCGCGATGGCGGTGTGATCGAGGTCGTGAAGGCCACGCTGAAGGTGGCCCTGCTGCTGGCGATCGTGGGCATCGTGTTCCTGGTGGTGGTCAAGCCGCTGCTCTACCCGCCGCCGGTTCCAGTCCCCGACGAGGCGCAGCAGCTTGACGAGCAGTTCGACGAGAAGATGAAGCTGGAGCTGGCGATGCTGTCACCGCAGGCCCGCGAGAAGCGGCGGCTGGAGATGGAACTCGACAAGGAACGGCGACGGCTGGAACTCGAGGAGCGCCAGATGGCAGAAGACGAGGCCCGCGTGCGCGCCGAGGAAGACCGGCGGCGCGAGGAAGAAGATCGCAAGCGCATGGAAGAAGATAAGCAGCGCGAGTACGAAGAACTGCTGGCCTACGCCAAGGACTATGTCAGCCGTGACGCAGCTGTGGTCGCTGCAGTCTTCAAGGACTGGCTGCGCGAGCAGAAACCGGGCGCCTGACATGACCCGCCCATCGAACCCATTGGCGGCTGCGCCGTTGCGGCTTCGCGCTGCGTGGTTGTGCGGCTGCATGACAAGGACTCACCATGGCTGAGGAAGACGCCAGCGGCGCCCCGGCAGCGCCCCGCCCGATGTCATTGGCTGACGCGATGAAGGAGGGCGTCAAGGGCGCCCAGGGATCGATCAACAGCGCTGCCGATCTGGACGGTCCGTCGAAGTCGGCGGTCGTGCTGCTCGCCGTCGGTGCAGAGGCGGCCGCGGATGTGCTGCGCGAGTTGTCGCCCTTCGAAGTTCAACGCCTGTCGGCCAAGATGGCTGTGGTGCGAGCGTTGTCGCGCGATCTGGTGCTCGAAGTTTTGCGCGAGTTCCGCGACACCACTTCGAACAACGCCCAAGTCGCGTTTGACACCGACTCCTTCATGCAGAACATGCTGGGCAAGGCACTGGGCATGGAGGCAGCGTCGGACTTGCTGGGTCGGCTGGAGTCGGCCGTCGACATGTCGGGCATCGAGACGCTCAAGCGCATGGAGCCCGATGTGCTGTTCGAGATCATCAAGAACGAGCACCCGCAGATCATCGCCACCGTGTTCGTCTTCCTGGATGCCGAGCTGTCGTCCCAGGTGGCCAAGCTGTTCGGTGAGGATGAGCGCAACGAGATCCTGCTGCGCGTGGCCTTGCTGGAGAAGGTCCAGCCCGCAGCGCTGAAGGAGCTCAACGAAGTGATGAGCCGCGTCGCCGGACCCGACAGCGACCTCAAGCGCAGCAATGTGGGCGGTGTGGGTCCAACCGCCGACATCCTGAATCTGCTTTCCGGAGGCATCGATCAGCAGGCGCTGGCCCGCATCCGTGAATTCGACCCCGAGCTCGCGGCCCGGATCATCGAGAGCATGTTCACTTTCGAGGATCTGTTCGAGCTGGAGGATCGCTCGCTGCAGACCCTGATGCTGGAGATTCCGCAGCCACAGCTGGTCGTGGCGCTCAAGGGCGCGAGCCCACGCCTGCGCGACAAGCTGCTGAAGAACATGGCCAAGCGCGCAGCCGAGGCGGTGCGCGAGGAACTCGAGACCAAGGGCCCGGTGAAGGTCCAGGAGGTCGAGGACACGCAGAAGGAGATCCTCGCGATCGGGCGTGCGCTGACCGAAGAGGGCCGCATGTTGATGCAGCGGGGCAAGCAGTCGGATGCTTTCCTGTAGCCGCCCGCGCAGGCCCGTACCCGATAGCGCCCGTCACAGCCCATGTCTTCCACCGACGCCCTGATGCCACCGCGAGGCTGGTTGCCGCCGTCGTTCGATGCGCCGCCCCCACCACCGCCGCCGCCTCCCACGCTGTCGCAGGCCGAAATCGACGCGACGCTGGAACAGGCGCGGCGCGATGGGCTGGTCACCGGCTACGAGCAGGGCTTCGAACAGGGTTTGGCCGATGGTCGAGCGCAGGGCCTCGCCCAGGGCTTGACCGAAGGCCGGCGTCAGGCCTTCGATCAGGCCGGCGAGCGCCTGGCTGCATTGACCGCCCAGCTGGAAGCCTCCTTGACTGAAATCAGTGCCTGGCCCGAGGCCATGTCCGAGCCTGTGGTCGATCTGGCCTTGCTGGTGGCTCAGCGCTTGAGCGGGAGCCAGGCCTTTGAGCGTTCGGCCTTCATGGCCGCCGTGCAGGAAGCGCTGATGCATCTGCCCATGCCGGGTGAGAAGCTGCTGTTGCGGATCGGGCCTGACGATGCGCAGAACTGGCAGGAAGCCCTGCATCGGTATGAGTTGCCGTTCGGTCACACGGTCGTCGTCGATCCCGATGTGCCCGTTGGTCGCGTCTTTGTCGAGGTGGGCGGGACGCGGCTCGACATCGGGCCCACCGCGCGTCAGGCACTGGTGCGCTCGGCTCTCGGTCTGCCCCTGGTGCCATGACGGGGCCCGAGGCGTCTGTGGCGCCAGCGTTTGCCGCCACGGCCACATCGCGCGCACTGATCCGTCTGCAGGCAGCCAAGCGGCGTCTGGCCCATGCGCCGAGCTCGGTGCGCAGCGGTCGCCTGGTTCGCGTCAACGGGCTGATCCTGGAGGTCGAGGGCCTGCCGTTGGCCATTGACCAGCGGGCACTGATCCGCACAGGCGACGGCCGCACCATCGAGGCCTGCTGTGTGTCGTTCCACCATGGCATCACGCAGTTGATGGCCCTGGACGCCGAGACTAACGTGGGGCCCGGCGCACTTGTCTACCCGGCTGGCACACCTGCCGACGCCGGTGACCGGTTCGAACTGATGGATCGACGCCGGGCGATGCCGATCGGTCTGTCATTGCTCGGGCGCATCGTCGATGGATTCGGCCGCCCGCTCGACGATCTGCCAATCACCTTGTCGGCCGCACCGGGACAAGGCAGCGGGCGCCTCAACCCCCTGACCCGCGCGCAGATCGACCAGCCTATGGACGTCGGCGTGCGTGCCATCAACGGCCTGCTCACCGTGGGTCGCGGCCAGCGCATGGGCATCTTCGCCGGCACTGGCGTGGGTAAAAGCCTGCTGCTCGGCATGCTCGCACGCAACAGCCAGGCCGATGTCGTGGTGGTCGGGCTGATCGGTGAACGCGGCCGCGAGGTGCGCGAATTCGTCGAGGACATCCTGGGCGCGCAGGCGCTGAAGCATTCGGTGCTGGTGGTTGCCACTGCGGACTCCGCCCCCTTGGCCCGTGTGCGCGGCGCGTGGTTCGCCACCGACGTGGCCACCTGGTTCCGCGATCAGGGCCACCACGTACTGCTGATCATGGATTCGCTCAGTCGCTTCGCCATGGCCCAGCGCGAGATCGCCCTCGGCCTGGGTGAACCGCCGGTGGCTCGCGGCTACCCGCCCAGCGTCTTCCAGCGCCTGCCAGAACTCGTCGAGCGGGTTGGCAACAGTGACGTTTCTGGTGGCTCGGTGACGGCCTTCTACACCGTGCTCCTCGACGACGACGACAGCAGCGACCCCCTGGCCGACACCGCCCGCGGGGTGCTCGACGGTCATGTCTTCCTGTCGCGCACCCTGGCCGAGGCCGGCCACTACCCGGCCATCGACATCGAGCGCTCGATCTCGCGCGTGATGCCGCGTGTCGCGTCGACAGAGCAGGTGGCGCAGGCGCGTCTCGTCAAGCGGCTGTTCGGGCGCTACATGCGGGGCCGCGACATGGTGGCGATGGGGGCCTACAGCCCGGGCGCCGATCCCGAGCTTGACGCTGCCCTGAGGAGCTGGCCGGCAATCTCGTCGTTCCTGCAGCAGCCTGCCGACGAGGCGGTGAACCACGGTGAGGCGCTGGCCCGGCTGGCTGCCTTGAGCCTCGAGATGCAGCGCGGGAGCTGAACATGCAAAGCCGTGACCTGGGCCAGCTGCTGCTGCTGGTAAACACGCAGGTCACCCAGGTGGCCGGCGAGCTGCGCCTCGCCAGGCAGCAATTGCAGCGGGCTGTGCAACTGCGCCAGCAGCTCAACGACTTCGGCAGCGAGTACCTGGTTTCTGCGCTGGTCGGCAACCGGAGCGGGGGTCTCGTCAGCTTCGCGCGAGATGCGCAGGCCTTTGGCCAGCGTCTGCTAGGCACCGCAGGCCAGCAAACCGAGGCCATCGGCAGCCATCAGGAGCGCGTCCGGGTCCTGCAGCTGCGGCTGCAAGACCTGCAGCTGCGCTGCGAGGGTCTGGAAAAGCAGCACGCCAAGGTTCTGCGTGCAGAGCAGCGGATCGTGCAGCGCCGCCTCGACAGCGAGCTGGAAGACGTGATCAATGCACGCTTGCCGCCACCTCTGGCATAAAAACTGCGACTTCGGTATCGTAAACTAAGTAAACCATGTCAACAAATCTAAGCGGCATATCAAGCACTTCTCCGAAAAGAGGCGAACAGCATCGCTATGGCGCCTGCGCACAGGGTGGCGAGTCGCCAGTCGCAGGAGTCGATTTTGCGCAGCTGCTTCGAGCTCGCCACGGCGAGGCTGAGGATGAAGTTCCTGCGGCGCCTTCGGATGTGCGTGCCAGGAAGCTGGTGACTGACGATTCGGTCGCGGAGCCCGGCGCATTGCCTGCAACGGCGGCAAATATTGCCGCCGTTGACATCGTTGCTGTCGTTGCACAGGTCCCCTTGGCTGCTGCCTCGACGGCAAGGGCCACGTCGAATCTGGCTGTGGGCTCAATGCATGCTCCAGTGGTCACCGAGGTGTCGATCGCTGGCGCCATCCCGGTTGCGGTGACGGCGCAGGAGCCCAGGCCGCCTGTGGTCGCGGCCAGCCGTGAAGCGGGCAAGACCGCTGCCGCACCGGCAGCACAAGCGCGGACGCCCGCGCCGCGCAGCGCCACATCCATCTCGGTCACGGTCACCGTATCTGAACCTGCATCTGCATCTGAACCTGCATCTGCATCTGAACCCGAGCTGGCTGTGGGTCCGCATTTGCTGGCGCTTGCGGTACCCGCTGCGCCGCCGGCGCCTGTTGTCACTGCGCACCCGGGCGTCGTTCAGGCGCTGGCCTCGGTGGCTGCGGAAGCAGCTGCCCGCTTTTCGGGTGTTGCTTCAGCAAACGGGTTGCCTCAGAAGCCCGCGCCGCGCATCGCGACATCCACCTCGGTCACGGTCACCGCACCTGCACCCGCATCTGCACCTGCATCCGAGCTGGTTGTAGGTCAGCATGTACTGGCACTCGCGGTTCCCGCCATGCCGCCGCCCGACGCGATTGGCGTATTCCAGCCGCCTGCTTCCTTCGCCGGGGCCGAAAAAGTTGCCGCAATCGAGCCGCTTTCTGATCCTGCAGAGGCGAAGCCGGATCGTTTTGCGCCCTTGTCCTTGTCGTCAGCGAGCCTCGGGATACCCGGTGGTCTGTCGCCGGCGCCGGTCGTCGATGCCCACCCTGGATTCGTTCAGGGGCTGGCCTCGGCCGCAGCGGAAGCCGCTGCCCGCTTTTCAGAAGCTGCTTCAGCAAGCGGGGTGCCGCAGAAGCTGCAGATCGACATCGACAACGGCGAAGCCGGTCGGATCCGCATGGACATGGTGTTCAGCGAGCCCGGACATGCCGCGCTGGTGGTTCATGCCAGCAGCGAGGCGCAGTCGCAGCTTCTGGGTGAGCGCAGCCAGCAACTGATGGACACCCTGCGTGAACTCGGTCTGGTGGTCGAGGTGAGCGTGCGACAGGGCGGCACCCAGGGCGGCGCCTCGGATGGCCGGCCGAGCTCCGGGCACGGCATGGCTGGCGTTGCGCCAGCTCACGCGGTACGCCGAACCACAGACCCCATGACACCGCTGTCGGCCATGGCGCCACGCGCCACTGACAGCACTCGACTCGACCTCTACGCCTGACGGCGGCCACTCTTTTCACAAGGTTCCCATGGCTGATCAAACCCCTAGCACCAACGCCCCTTCCGCCGAGACCTCAGCGGAGGCCGTCGAATCGGCAAGCCCACCGAAATCCAAGAAGCCCCTGCTGATCGGCGGTATCGCCGTGGCCGTGCTCGCCGCCGCTGGCGTCGGTTTCACGATGTGGTCATCGGCGAAGAAGCATGCCGAGGAACAAGCCGAGAACTCAGTCGAAAAGCGGCTGATGAAACAGCTGGAGCACAAGAAGGAAAACAAGCCGCCGGTGTTCATCACGCTGGATGAATTCCTGGTGAACCTGCCGGGCAGCGGTGGTGGAGAGCACTACCTGCAGACCAAGCTGGTGCTGCGCACGGCCGACGCCGCCACGGAAAAGCGCATCACCGAGTTCCTGCCGCTGGTACGCGACCGCGTGCTCGCCGTACTGTCGGCGCGCACGGTGTCCGAATTGGCCACCGTCGAAGGCAAGGCCGCGATGGCCAAGGATATTGCGCTGGTGATCAACGCGATCATCGAACCGCAGCTCACGGCCATCTTCATCTTGCAGCAGGAGCCTTCAACTCTCGATCTGCGCAATCTGGAGCGTCTGGGTGCGATTCCGAAGGAGACCGCTGGTGGAGGCTCCTACAGCGCGGTGGCCAAGGAAGCTGCCGCCCAGTTCTGGAAGGTCACCGAGATGGACCTGCCGGTGCAGTCGGTGCTGTTCAACGCACTGGTAATGCAGTGACAGGCACGTCACACGATCGCACATGAACCAGCCCGCTTCACCCCCGTCGGACGCTGGCGCGAGCGCGTCGGCCTATGTATTCGACAAGATGCAGCGCGTCGTCAAGCGACGCATGCCGACGCTCGAGCTCATCCACGAGCGATTTGCCCGCACTGCGCGGCTGACGCTGTTCAACATGGTTCGCCGCGCGGTCGAGGTCGAGGTCAAGCTGCCCGAACTCAAGCCGTATGCGGCGTTCGTCAACAGTTTTCCGGAGCGGACCAACATCAACCTGGTCAACATTCGGCCCCTGCGTGGCGTGGGCTGCTGGATCATTGATCCGCAGGTGGTCTACATCACGATCGACAACATGTTCGGTGGCGAAGGCAAGCTGCCGCCCAAGATCTCGACCAAGGAATACACCGCGATCGAGCTGCGCATCATCCGGCGCCTCGTCGACAGCCTGCTCAACGAGTACGAGAAGGCCTGGAAGCCGGTTCACGAGATCAAGTTCGATTTCCTGCGTCAGGAGACGAGCTTCCAGTTCGCACGCATCACCGACAACGAAGAGATGGTGCTGCATTGCAGCTTCACCGTCGACATCAACGGTCGTCAGGGCAGCGTCGATCTGTGCATTCCCTTCTGGGTGCTTGAGCCGATCAAGACGCTGCTGTTCAGCCAGATGCAGGCCTTTCAGGCTGACGATGACAGCGGATGGACTGACAACCTGCGTTCCGAGGTGCAGTCGGCGCAGGTGGCGATGGTGGCCGTGCTCGCCCGCAAGCAGACCACGCTGGGCGAAGTGCTGTCGTTCAACGTCGGCGACCTGCTCCCCATTGAACTGCTCGACCCCGTGACGGTGATGGTCGATGGCCTGCCGATGCTCAAGGGCGATTACGGGGTACGCAACGGTCGCTATGCCGTCAAGGTCACCGAGATCGAGCACCCGATCGCCTTCGGCCAGAAGCCCGACGAGCGGGGCTTCATGAGCCCGAAATTCCGCGAGCGAACAGCCACCACCAGTCCGACCGACTCCACTTCCCAGAGGGACAGCCTGTGAACACCGAAGCCAATACCAGTGCAGCAACGGATCCCGGCGAATCGCCCGGCACCAACGCGCGCAAGCCGCGCGTCGAACGATCACCGTACACCCTGCTGGACGACACCTCAGGGTCTACCACCGCCAGCAACGACATCGAGCTTGTGATGGATGTGCCGGTGCAGCTGACTGTGGAGCTGGGTCGATCCAAGATGCAGATTCGCCACCTGGTGGGTCTCACCTACGGTGCGGTAATCGAGCTGGACGTGCCGGCGGGCGATCCGCTGGATGTGGTGGTCAACGGCACGCTGGTCGCGCAGGGTGAGGTGGTGATCGTCAACGACCGCTACGCCATCCGACTGACCGATATCGTCACGCCCACCGAGCGATTGCGCAAGCTCAGTCGATGAGCAACATGACCGGTTATGCCTTGTCGTTGCTGCTGCTGGTGGCACTGGTGGCGGCGGCCCTGTCGCTGGCCTGGCGCAGGCGCTCGCCGAGCGCAAGCGGTACGAAGGGTGAGGTTCGCGTGCTGGAAGTGGTGCCTGTCGGCCCCACTGACCGACTGGTGCTGGTAGGCCTTGCCGGCCAGCGCTACCTGTTGGCGCAGGGCGCTCGGGGATTGACGATGCTGGTGGCGCCTCCCGCTGCCCCGACTTTTGCTTCATTGGGGGATTGGTCCGCTGCGCCCAAGACCGGGCCAGTGGTCGAATCGAGCCCGTCATGAACGCCCGGCGGGTCGTTCTGCTCGGGCTGACGCTGGCCATGCTGACTGCCGTGGGCGCCGCCAGTGCCCAGGCCATCCCCTTGGTCGACGGTGTGCCGAGTGCGGGTGGCGGCACCAGCTACACCGTCCCGGTGCAGACCGTGCTGCTGCTGTCGGCGCTGTCCTTTCTGCCGGCGGCGCTGATGCTGATGACCAGCTTCACCCGCATCCTGATCGTGTTTTCACTGCTGAGGCAGGCGCTGGGCCTGCAATCCATGCCGCCGAATTCGGTGCTGGTGGCGCTGTCCCTGTTCCTCACCTATTTCGTGATGAACCCGGTGTTCACCGAGATGTACCAGAAGGGCTGGCAGCCCTACGCGAGCAAGGAGATCCCGCTGGAGACCGCGCTGGAGCGCGGCAGCGCGCCGCTGAAGGCCTTCATGGTGAGGCATACCCGCGACTCCGACCTGCAGCTGTTTTCGCGGCTGGCTCGCGAGCCCCTGACCGATCGCGAGAGCGCGCCCATGCGGGTGGTGGTGCCTGCCTTCGCGATCTCGGAGATCCGTACCGGCTTTCTGATCGGCTTCGTCGTGTTCCTGCCCTTCGTGGTGATCGATCTTGCCGTGGCCAGCATCCTGACCTCGTTGGGCATGGTGATGGTGTCGCCGATCATGTTCACGCTGCCTATCAAGCTGATCGTCTTCACGCTGGCCGATGGCTGGAGCCTGCTCGCAGGTTCGCTGGTCGAGAGCTTTCTCACCAAATAAAGGCAGACATCGATGGACGCCGGCCTGGTCATGGAACTGCTCATCGGTGCGTTGCGCATGACCGCCATCCTGGGCGGTCCCGTCATCCTGACCGTGCTGATCGTCGGCATCGTCCTCGGCGCGCTGCAGTCGGCCACGCAGATCAACGAGCCGGCGGTTGCCTTCGTGCCGAAGTTGTTGGCGGTGATGCTTGTGCTGGCCGTCACGGGGGCCTCCACGCTGGGCATCTTCGTCGATTACGTGCGGGAAATGATCACCCGCATTCCGCAGATTGCCGGATGAACGCCACCGGTCTGGATGCCGCCTTGCTGGGTCTGGCGGCCACCTACCTGCTGTCCTCGGTGCGGTTTCTGGGCCTGTTCCTGGCCTTGCCACTGTTGTCCTTTCGCGGGCTGCCCCTGTCGCTTCGTGTGGCGCCGGTGCTGCTGCTGGCCCTGGTGGCCTCCCCGCCGGCGGGTGCGCCTGTCAACGTCGATCTGTTGTGCATCGGCAGCGAACTGGCTATCGGGCTGGTGATAGGCTGGTCATTGCGCCTGGCGATGCTGGCCGTCGACCTGGTGACTGAGGCGCTGTCCATGCATTCGGGCTTCAGCTTCGCGCAGACCGTATCTCCCGACGCTGCGCTTCCCTCCACGGCACTTGGCGAACTGTTGGGCATGGCGCTTCTGGCCGCGATGTTCGTCAGCGACGTGCACCTGGTGTTCATTGAGCTGCTGGCCACCAGCATGACTCGAGTGCCGCTGGGCAGCTGGCCCTCCGGCTGGGCTCTGTCGGGGCTGCTGGCTCTGGTCACCGGCGCGTTCTCGATGGGGTTGGTGCTGTCGTGCGGCAGCTTTGCCCTTTACCTGTTCTCGAACACCATGCTCGGACTGATCAGCCGGGTCTCTCCACAACTCAACCTGATGGCCGTGGGCTTCTCGATAAGCGCACCGCTGGCCTTGCTGGTCATGCTGATGCTGGCGTTGCAACTGCCAGCGCTGTCTGACGCGATCGCCACGGCCGCCATGGCCTTCGTCTGGCAGGGCCTCGGCCCGGGCCCGCCTTGAACCACTGCGCTGGCAGGCCGGAGAGGTTGCCAGACTGAACCTGCCACCGCCCTGCGAGCCAACCGGCTGAACGCGTTGTCGCCAGCCACGCCTGCCCAGGAGACGGATTCCGATTCCCTGACGAGATTGAACATGATGCGCAAACCCACCTTCGCCGGTCTGACCGCCTGCAAACCCCTGACCCTCGGCCTTCTGCTGTCTGCAGCCGCCCTTTCGGCGCATGCCATCGAGGAAGGTCCTCCCTCCATCAAGGAAGGCCTGCCCAAGCCCGCCGTGGCACCGGCTTCCGGCGCACTGTCGCCTTTCAAGTCGAAAGGCTCGGCGCCGGCGCCCAATGCCGCAGCGGAGCCGGACAAGTCGCGCAAGCCTGCCGCCACACCCGTTGCCAAGGGTGAGGCCAGTGCCGACGAAACCCTGCAGAAACTCCTCGCCGAGCGAATCGCCGGGTCGGGTGAAGTGATCCTCCGGTCTCGCGACCCGTCGCCATCCACGCCTGCTGCTGGCGAGGCAACTCCAGCGAAGCGTGCAGCGAGCGCAAAGAAGGCGCCCAAGGTTGAAGCAGCTGCCGAACCGACGCCGGCCGCGTCCCCTCCTCGCTGGGACTATGCCGGTGACGGGGGTCCGGAACGCTGGAGCACGCTGAAACCCGAAAACGCGATCTGCGCCAGCGGCTTGCGGCAGAGCCCGATCGACATCCGCGATGGCATCAAGGTCCAGCTCGACCCTGTGCAGTTCGACTACCAGCCCAGTGGCTTCCGCGTCGTCGACACCGGCTACACCGTCCAGGTCAATGTGGCCGCCGGCAACACCATCCAGATCATGGGCCGCCGCTACGAACTGGTGGGGTTCAATTTCCGCCGGCCCTCGGAAGAGCGCGTCAATGGCCGCGGTTTCGACATGGGCGTCCACATGGTTCACAAGGACATGGATGGCCGGCTGGCGGTGGTGGCCGTGATGCTGACACGTGGCGCTGCGCAGCCGGTGATTCAGTCCGTCTGGAACAACCTTCCGCTGGAGCGCAATCGGGAGGTCGAAGCGGCTTCGCTGATCGACCCGTACAAGCTTCTGCCGGACGACCCCCGCTACATCACCTACATGGGTTCGCTGACCACCCCCCCGTGTACCGAAGGCGTTCTGTGGATCGTGATGAAGACGCCAGTTCAGGTGTCGGCCGAGCAGATTGCGATCTTCTCGCGCCTATACCCGATGAACGCGCGTCCCGTGCAGCCCGACAACGGCCGTCTGATCAAGGAATCTAACTGACGGTATGCCGCGCGGCAGCGGCAGCGGCAGCGGCAAGTGTTGCCGGTGCCTCGCGGCAGCGATCGTCGGCCTGGCGTCAGACCGGCAAATCATTACTGATATAAGCGCGTAAAGCATTAAAAAAAGCAGGTACGGGATTTGCGATACCCATTCATACCGATACCGCACCCAGACGACATGACCTCTGTTCCCCTGTTTGATCCGGCTGCCTTCCACGCCGCTGCGCTTCAGTTGCGCAGTCACCGGCAGGAGGTGCTGGCCTCCAACCTGGCGAATGCCGACACGCCCGGCTACCTGGCGCGGGACATTGACTTTGCATCGGTGCTGCGCGAGAAGATGAATGGCCTGAGCGCGTCAACCCGGCTGCCACTGGCCAGAACCGCCGGCAGCCACCTGGCTGGCATCGAGGATTCGTCTTCGCCGACCCTGGGTTATCGAACCGTGCTGCAACCCAGCGCGGACGGCAACACCGTCGACCCTGATGTCGAGCGCGCGCACTTCGCCGAAAACTCGACCGGCTTCGAACTGGCCACTGCGCTGCTCAGCCATACGAAGCACGCCCAGCAAATGGCCATCACGGGGCAGCCATGAGTCTCCTGAATGTTCTGCACATCGGCGCCAGTGCCACCGTGGCACAGAGCCAGAGGCTCAATACCATCGCCTCGAATATCGCCAACGCCGACTCGACCACGTCTGCCAACGGCGAGGCCTACCGTGCCCTGCAGGTCGTTTTCCGGCCGAAGCCCGATCTCGGTGGTGTCGGCTCCGGGGTCGAGGTGGCCGCGGTGGTGCCGAGCACCGTGCCACTCAAAAGCATGTATCGGCCGGGGCATCCCAACGCCGATGCAAATGGGTACGTACAGGGGTCCAACGTGGACCCGGTGGAAGAGATGGTCAACATGGTGGCGGCCTCGCGCGCTTACCAGATGAATGTTGATCTGATGAACAACTCACGCCAGCTTCTGCAACGCGTGATCGACATGGTGAGGACCTGATGCCAACAACCAACGCGGGCGCACTGCCGTCCGGCATTCCAAGCTATGACCCGACTGCCGCTGCGGCATCGAAGACATCGACCGGCCTGGGCACAACTGCTGCGCAGACGCAGGACTACTTCATGAAGATGCTGCTGGCGCAGATCCAGAACCAGGACCCGATGAGTGCCCAGGATCCTGCGCAGATGACCAGTCAGCTGACCCAGTTGAACATGGCCAGCGGGATCGAGAAGCTCAACAGCAGCCTGGCTTCGATGTTGTCGCAAATGTCGGCCCAGTCCTTCATGGGCAATGCAGCGCTGATTGGCAGCAGCGTGATTGCGCCCGGATCCAGCCTGACGCTGGGCGCCAACAACTCGGTGGACTTTGGTGTGAATGTTGGCGCGGACAGCGCCCAGACCACCGTCAAGGTTCTGGCCGCAGACGGCACTGTCGTCGACGAACTCAGCCTGGGTGCCATGAGCAAAGGAACCCATCGCTTCACCTGGGACGGCGCTGGCTACAACGGCCAACGTGCGGCCTCGGGCCAATACCGCCTGCAGGTCGTAGCTGCCGACGGCGCCGGCGCTGCGGTCGCGGCCAACACACTGACCTCCGGGGTGGTCAGTGGTGTCGGACGCGACAGCAGCGGCGGTGTGCAGATGCTCACCACCGACGGCCGCAGTGTGGCGCCCGCCGACCTGATTCAACTCTCCAAATCCTGAGGTCAACTTCATGAGTTCATTCGACACCAGCCTGGCAGGCCTGAACGCGCAAGCCGCAGCCATCCAAGTCACCAGCAATAACGTTGCGAACGCGACCACCGTGGGCTACAAGGCTCGCCAATCGCTGTTCGTCGACCAGTACTTCAAGGCGGTCGAATCGGGTGGTACCGCCGGCAACAGCGATGCCGGCACCAAGCGTGTCGACACCCAGGGTTCGCTGAAGTCCACGAGTTCAGCGCTGGACCTGGCCGTGCAGGGCGACGGCATGTTCTGCCTGACCAGCCAGGTGTCTGGTGACACCGCCGCCTCGACCTACTACAGCCGCAACGGCAGTTTCGCCGTCAACAAGGACGGCTACATCGTCAACGCCAACGGACTGTTCCTGAACGGCTTCCAGCCGAATGTCACGCTCAGCGGTGCGACCACCACGATGGGCGCGCTGATGATGCCGCCGGCGGCGTTGGACCCGGTGGCCTCGACCACCGGCACCGTGGCTGCCAATCTGGATATTCGCCTGGTCGCGCCCACCGTGGTGGCCGGAGGCGTGGCCATGCCCAAGCCCTTCCTGGCCAGTGACCCGTCAACCTACAGCGCCAGCACCACGGTGAACGTGTTCGATGCGAAGGGCCTGGGCCACCAGATCAGTCTGTATTTCAAAAAGGTCGACGACACCGTGGTGGACGATCCACGCAGCCTGACCACACCCAAGGCCACGGCCACGGCCTCGCAGTTCGAGCTCTATATGCAGGGCGATGGCGCGACGCTGACGCGCGGTGCTGCCGGCAATGCCGGATCGGCCACGCTGGGCACTGCTGCCGACACCGCAGCAGCGGAGGCCAAAGCCCTCTACGACGCCTACAACGCGGCACAGAGCAATGCACTCGGTGCCAGCAGCAACTACCAATCCGCGGTCGCGACGACGAAGGCCGCCGTGGCGGCTCAGGACAGCGCGCTGGTGAGGCTGGCTGCCGTGCCCGTCACGCAGACGCTGGCCGCCGCGGCGCCTGAGCTCGCCGCTCTGGTGTCTGCCGCCAGTGGCCTGAACGCTGCCAACGCCGACGGTGACCTCGCTGCCATTACCCTGCGACAGGCCGCCTTCAACACCGCGCTGGCGAACTACTCAGCCGCGCCTGCGCTGACCGATTCCGCGGAAATCGCTCAAGCGCAGCCGGCGGTGAGTGCGATCACTGTCTACAAATCAGCAACCAACGGCCTGGTTCAGGCAGACGCCTCCGAGGCCAGCGCTCTGGCGAGCCTGACCAGCGCCAATGCCACTGCGATCAGCGCCGCCGAGGCCAATGCGAGGGCGGTGGGTGCCTCCCGCCTGGGCACGCTGCAGTTCGTCGATGGCCAACTGGTGGGTTCGTTGACGACCTCAGCCAGCACTGGCAATGCAGCGAGCCCGACGCTGTTCAACGCTCAACTCATGGATCCCAATGGCAGCGGCTTGTTCGACGTGTCGCTCGACCTGTCCCAGATGACCGCCTTCGGCAAGACCTTCTCTGTCACCACGAACGCCGCCGACGGGGCTGCGCCGGGTGCGCTTGCCAGCTTCTCGGTCGACGAGACCGGCATGCTGACCGGTCAGTACACCAACGGCAAGACCCGGGTGGCCGGGCAGCTGGTACTGGCATCCTTCCGGTCCCCTCAGCAGTTGAGCGCTGCCAGCGGCAGTGTCTTCAACGCCAGCGCTACATCGGGTGACCCGGTGCTGGGCACCGCCACCTCCGGCTCCTTTGGTGCGGTGCGCTCCTCGGTGCTGGAGCAGAGCAACACCGACATGGCGGCCGAGCTGGTCAACCTGATGATCCTGCAACGCAACTACCAGGCCAATTCGCAAGGACTGCAGGCGGCGAACACGGTGATGACCACCGCCATCAACCTGGGCCGCTGATGATCGACCGGATGATCTTCACGGCGATGGTCGGCGCGCGCAACGCGGTCGATCAGCTGGCGGTGACGGCCAACAACATGGCCAACGCCGCCACGCCGGGCTTTCGCGAGCAGCTGGCGGCCTTTCGCGCGGTGCCGGTCGTGGGCGAGGGCGCGCCAACCCGGGTGTCCTCGGTCGATTCGACGCCCGGCTTCTCGAGTGTCGGAGGGCGAATCGAACAGACGGGCAACCCGTTCGATCTGGCGCTGGAGGGCGACGGCTGGTTCACTGTCAAGCGACCCGATGGCTCGTTGGGCTACACCCGTGCCGGCCGCCTCTCGGTGGACAGTGGCGGCGTTCTGCGGGTGGCCGGTGGTGCGGCGCTGCAAGGCGACAACGGCGAGCTGCGCCTGCCCGCGGGCAGCGTGCCTGAAGTCGGTGGCGATGGCGCGGTCTTTGCCCGGCGCGAAGGCGAGGTCACGGGCACGCTGGTCGGCCGCCTGCGCATCGTTCGCGCGGACCCCGGTGCGCTCGACCGCGGTCCTGATGGCCTGTACCAGGCGACCACTGCCTTGCCTCTCGCGGGCTCGACCGCTGTGCGGGTGCGCCAGGGTGCCTCGGAGTCCAGCAACGTCAGCGTGTCCGAAGCGATGGTGCAGATGATTTCGCAAACCCGCATGTTCGAGCTGTCGATGCAGATGGTCCGCAATGCCGATCAGAACGCTCGCAGCGCCAACCAATTGATCACCGCGGCCCGCTGAGGCACCGCAGCACTGAAAGCTACCGATGATTCGATCACTCTGGATTGCCAAGACCGGTCTCGATGCCCAGCAGACCAACCTGGACATCATTTCCAACAACCTGGCCAACGCCGCGACCACTGGGTACAAGCGGATGAAGCCGATGTTCGAGGATCTGCTCTACCAGACGCTGCGCGCGGCTGGTGGACCCACCGGTGGCGAGTCACAGTCACCCAGTGGCTTGCAAGTCGGCACCGGAGTGCGCGCCGGTGCATCCGAGCGCGTTTTCCTGCAGGGGAACCTGACCCAGACTGGCAACCCGCTGGATGTCGCAATCAACGGCACCGGCTTCTTCCAGGTGACCTTGCCTGACGGCCAGATCGCTTACACCCGCGACGGCAATTTCGCGCGTGATGCGCAGGGACAGCTGGTGAGCCAGTCCGGCTATGTCTTGTCGCCGGGCATCACGATCCCCGTCAACGCGATTTCGACGACCATCAGCCCTACCGGGCAGGTTTCCGTGCAGTTGCCGGGCACGGTGGCACCCAACCAGGTCGGCGAACTGCAGATAGCAAGCTTCCTGAACCCGGGAGGTCTCGCCTCGATCGGTGGCAACCTGCTGGTCGAGACCGCGTCTTCGGGTCCGCCCAATGTCAGCCAGCCGGGAACCGATGGCGCAGGCACCCTGCAGCAGAAGTATGTGGAGTCCTCCAACGTCAATGTGGCCGAGGAGCTGGTGTCGCTGATCCAGGCTCAGCGAGCCTACGAGGTCAATGCGCGCGCCATCAGCGCGTCTGACCAGATGTTGCAGAAGCTGGCGCAGCTGGCATGACAGCTCGCCGCTCGTTCGTGACCTGCGCCCTGCGGTGCGGTCTGGTCGCCGCCGCGCTCGCGTTGGGTGGTTGCGCAACGTCCACCGCTGACAAGACACTCAGTGATCTGGCGGTGACCACGGCCAAACCCCGGGGTGGCTTCGCCGCGCCAGCCAGCCAAGGTAGCTTGTTCCCCGCTGCGGGTGGCTTGAGTACGGGCTATCGGCCCTTGTTCGAGGATCGCCGCGCCCGCAATGTCGGCGACACACTGACGGTGCTCCTCGACGAGAAGACGACTGCCAACAAGAAAAGCTCTGCCACTGCCAGCAAGGGCAGCACCCTGAGCGCGAAGATCACATCGGGCACCAAGGTGCCGGTTTTCGAGGACTGGGCTGGGCTGAATCTGGGTGCGACCAGCGGCAACACTTACGCTGGCAAGGGCAGCAGCAGCGCCACCAACGATTTCTCCGGGACGATCACCGTCACCGTTGTCGAGGTCTACGCCAACGGCAATCTGCTGGTCGCCGGAGAAAAGCGACTTGCCGTCAGCGATGAAGAAGAAGTGATTCGCTTCGCAGGCGTCGTCAATCCGGTCGACCTCAATGCCAACGCGGTGTCGTCGACTCTGGTGGCCGACGCTCGGATCGAGTACCGCGGCCGCGGGGCTGCCGACGACGCTCAGACCCCCGGGGTGGCCACCCGTGCGGTACTGAAGTTCTGGCCCTTCTGATGGTCTCCCTCGCCGCTCATGCGCCGCGCTCATTGGGGCCACGACCCCGACGGGTCGTGAACTGGTGTCGCGGCTTGCTGATCACCGCACTGCTGATCGCCGCGTTCGACCAGCCGACGTTGTGCGCAGACCGGCTCAAGGACATCGCCTCGGTATCCGGCGTGCGCAACAACCAGCTGATCGGCTACGGGCTGGCCGTTGGTCTCGACGGCACCGGTGAGCAGACCACCCAGACGCCGTTCACCCGTCAAAGCGTGATCTCTATGCTGCAGGCCCTGGGCTTGTCGGTACCGCCCGGCCAGAACGTTCAACTCAAGAACACTGCGGCCGTGATCGTGACCGCCACGCTGCCTGCGTTTTCGCGCCCCGGGCAGTCGATCGACGTGACCGTGTCCTCGATGGGCAACGCGAAGAGCCTGCGCGGCGGCACCCTGCTGATGACGCCGCTGCGGGGTGCTGACGGGCAGGTCTACGGCATGGCCCAGGGCAACATCGTGGTGGGTGGCGCCGGCGCTGGCGGCGGTGGTGCCTCGGTGCAGGTCAATCAGCTGTCGGCCGGCCGCATTCCCGGTGGCGCCTTGGTGGAGCGCGCTGTCCCTGGCCAGCTGGACCAGGAGATGATCCAGATCGAGCTGGCCCGCAGCGACTTCACGCTGATGCAAAACGCCCTGGAGGCGATCGAGAAGCGCTTCGGTGCGGGTGTGGCCGTTCCCATCGATGCCCGCTTTCTGAGAGTGAACCTGCCCGTCGACGCCAGTGCGCGCATGGCCTTCCTGTCACAGCTCGAGCAGGTCCGCGTCGAGACCGAGGCTGTCGGGCCGCGCGTCATCGTCAACGCCCGCACAGGCTCGGTGGTGATGAACCAGCTGGTGACCATCGCGCCCTGTGCGGTGTCGCACGGCTCGCTGACGATCCGGGTCGGCAAGGAGCCGCAGGTCAGCCAGCCGCAACCTTTCTCCCGCGGCGAGACGGTCGTGACCACCCAGGATTCCGCCTCCATCGAGCAGCCGAAGGCCGCGCTGCTCGCCTTGCCGGCAGCAGCATCGCTTGAAGAGGTGGTTCGCGGGCTGAACCTGCTGGGCGCCAATGTCAACGATCTGATTTCTATCCTGCAGGCGATGAAGACCGCCGGCGCCCTGCAAGCCGACATCGAGGTGATTTGAGATGAGCGTGATCCAGCCCTGGGCCATGCGCCCGAGCGTCGACGTCAATCCGACCGCTATCTCCGCGCCCAAGGCGACAGCCACCGGCGCGGCGCCCGATGCGATCGGCCGGCAGTTCGAGCAACTGCTGGTGCGGCAGTTGCTTGCCCAGGTGCGTTCGGAAAGCCTGAGCGGAGAAGAAGCCCCCAGTCCCTCGGTCGGCTATTTGCAGCTCGCTGATGACCAGTTGGCCGCCACCATCGCTTCGGTGGGTGGCCTTGGGTTGGGCGCTTCCTTGGGGCGTTGGATGAAGGGGATCGCCGCGTACCAGAACGCGCCCTGACGCCTGCCGGCGCTAACTGTTTTTCGCGCCGTCGCCGTCAATCTTCCTGAGGCCACAGCAAACCACCTACCCCATGAACGCTAATTCGATCGCAAACACGGCCCTGTCGGCACTCCAGAACGCACAGGCCGGCATCAACCTGACGTCACAAAACGTCAACGGACAGGCCGTTGCCGGATACACCCGGCGCAAGCTCGACATCGCCACCGAGCAGGTAATGGGCAACGGTGTGCCTTTGCTGGGCAGCGGCGTCAGCGTGAACGGATTCAGCCGGGAGTGGAGCGCACTTCTGCAGCAGCAGCGCGTCACCCAGGCCGGCACCACCGCCTTCAACGCCACTGTCGCCGACGGGCTGGCCTCGCTGGACCGCCAGGCTGCCGATGCCACGCTGTCCCTGGACAAGCCGGTCAACGACTTCTTCGCCAGCCTGGCCACACTGGCGCGCAACCCGAAAGACGCATCGGCGCTCGCGGCTCTCAAGACCCAGGGCAGCGTGTTGCTCAACGCCGCGCAGCAGTACCAAGAGGGGATCTCCGCCGTGCAGCGCAACGCACGTGGTGCGTTGTCAACGTCGGTGGAGCAGCTCAACAACATTGCCAGTGAACTCGCTGTCATCAACCGTGACATTGTCGCCAGCCAGGCAGGCGCGGGCCCCGCGCCCGCCGAACTCGATCGCCGCGATGCCTTGCTGCTGCAGGCTGGGGGCCTCGTGGGCGGTGACCTCGGACTGAATGCCGACGGTCAAGCCTATGTCTTCGTCGGCGGCCAGCCGCTGGTCAATGGCGGCACCGCAGCGACGCTGAAGATCACTCAGCAGGACCCTTCAGGCAACGCACCGATCGCGCTGTCGATGCAGTTCGGCCCGCCGGGCCAGGCCACATCGCCCGTGAGCGTTGCCCTGGCATCGGACGCCCTGGCTGGCACGATGGGTGGTCAGCTCAAGCTGGCCAGCGACCCCTTCCTCGTGTTGCAACCCAACGGCCATCCCGACCCGAACCTGGCACCGATGACCGACCTGATGTCGGCTGCTGCAGGCCAGCCTGCCAAGGCCGGTGCCAGCGCACTGATGACGGCGCTGTCCGCGTTAGGTGCCTTCAGAGCCAGCAAAGTCCCCAGCGATGCAGATCGCGTTGCGCTTGACAAATCCCTGCAGGCGCTGGCTGCGCAGGCCAACAGCACCGATGCCCAGACGAGTGCCAGCGCCATGAAGGCCACCTTGCTCGGTGGCTGGCATGCCTTCGTCGGCAATCTGGGTTCGGCAGTCAACGCGCACAAGTCGGCGCAGGCGGCCTCGGCCGCGGTTGAAACGCGCCTGAACGACGACTTCCAGTCGCAATCTGGCGTCAACCTGGACGAGGAGGCCGCCAACCTGATGCGTTATCAGCAGAGTTATGCCGCAGCCAGCAAGCTCTTGCAGGCCAACGCGACCCTTCTCGATCAACTGCTGGCCGTTGTCGGTCGGTAAAAGCGAGTAAAATGATGAGAGTGTCTACAAATCAAATCTACCAAGTTTCCACTGAGGCGCTGAACTCCGGTCTGGCGTCGTCGACGGCCGAGCAGCAGCGCATCAGCTCGGGAAACCGCATCGACGCAGTCTCGCAGGACGTCGCGGCCGTAACGCAGGCCTCGGGCTTGTTGGCCGTGAAGGCGCAGGCGGCGATCTTCAACAGCAATCTCGACGAGCTCGATATGCGTTATGCCGAGAGCGACCAGAGCCTTTCGGTGATCCACGGCGCCCTGGGACGGATTTCAGAAGCCCTGGCGCAGTCGCGCAATGCCGCGCTCAGCGCGAGCGACCGCAGGGCGCTCGGTGTCACCATCCAGAGCGACGCGGCTGCTATCGCGGCCGAGTTGAAGCGATCGGACAGCCAGGGGCGGCCGTTGTACTCCGGCGGTGTCGCCGATGCGAACCACCCGGCGCTGCTCGTGCGCCCAGGTCAGACCCTCGGCGCCGAAATCACCTTGCCGCAGGCCGATCAGGACAGCATCGCGGCGCTGGCTGGCAGCGACTGGGCCACCGGCACCGGACTGGCGTCGTCCACCAACGCGCAGCGTGCCGATGCACAGGCACTCGTGACGCGTCTGCAGGCGTCCGCTCTGGATGCTCGTCAGCAGGTCGGCGGTCGCTGGCAGCTGGTCTCCACATACCAGAACGAAAACCAGGCCGTGTCCGATGCCGCAAACATCGCGCGAAGCAACCTTGTGGGAACCGACATGGTCAAGTCCATTTCCGACTTGACCCTTTTCTCGGCGCAGTTGCAGGCGGCCCGTTCGCTGTTCGGTCGAATCTCGGCCAACTCCCTGTTCGACTCGCTGCGCTGACGCCTGGTGGCGCAGCGACCAACCTATTGATTCTGGAACGACATGACCATTCCTCTTGGCTGGCTCATCGGCATGCTTTGTGCCTTGGGCGGCTACGCACTTCACGGCGGCCACCTCGGCGTTCTTTGGCAGCCCACCGAGGTGCTGACCATCGTCGGTGCCGCCGTGGGCTATATGGTGGCGTCCAACAGTCTGCGCATCCTGAAGCAGACGTTCGCCGTGCTGCCCTCCGCATTCAAGGGCTCGGGGGCCAGCAAGCGGCTTTATCTCGACCTTCTGTGCCTGATGTTCGAACTTCTCACGAAGATCCGGCGCGACGGCTTCATGTCGCTGGAGGCCGACATCGAGGAGCCAGAAAACAGTGCGCTGTTCCAGAAGTACCCGGCCATTGCGAAGGATCACCACCTGCTGGAGTTCCTGACCGATTACCTGCGCATGATGCTGGGTGGTTCGCTGAATGTCGTTCAGATCGAAAGCCTGATGGAGCAGGAACTCGAGGTTCACCACCAGTCGGCGCACGTGCCGGTCGGTGTGATCCAGAAGGTGGCCGATGCCTTGCCCGCCTTCGGCATCGTTGCCGCGGTGATGGGCGTTGTGCACACCATGGGCTCGATCGGTCTGCCACCGGCTGAGCTGGGCAAGCTGATCGGCGCGGCGCTGGTCGGAACCTTCCTCGGCATCTTGCTGGCCTACTCGTTCGTAGGACCGGTGGCCACCGTGATGGAGCAGAACGCCGAGTCGGAAGCCAAGGCCTTCCTGTGCGTGAAGGCGGTGCTGCTGGCTCACCTCAATGGATTCACTGCGCAGGCGGCGGTGGAGTTCGGCCGCAAGATTCTTTATGCCGACCTGCGCCCTACATTCAAGGAGCTTGACGAAGAGACCAAGGCCGTCAAGGGCAAGTGATGGCGACCTCCCCCGAGAAGGCGCTACCGCCGATCATCGTCAAGCGAGTCAAGAAGGCCGCCCATGGCAGCCATGGCGGCGTCTGGAAGATCGCCTATGCCGACTTCGTGACCGCCATGATGGCGTTCTTCCTGTTGATGTGGGTTCTCGGGTCCACCACCTCCGGCGACCTCGCCGGAATCTCGGCCTACTTCCAGAACCCACTGCGCGTGGCGGTCGAAGGCGGCAACGGCTCAGGCGATGCGACGCGCCTCATCAAGGGCGGGGGCGAAAATATTTTCAAGCGCGACGGTCAGGAAGCACGCGCTGATTCCAACACGCCGCAGAAGAAGGTCAGCAACCAGGAAGATGTCAGCGAGCAGTACAACCGTGCCGAGCAGGGCAAGCTCGAGCAACTCAAGGAGCAGCTCGAACAGCAGATCGCCAGCGACCCGACGCTCGACAAGTCCAAGAACCAGATCTTCATGGACATCACCGCCGATGGTCTGCGCATCCAGATCGTCGACGAGAAGAATCGGCCGATGTTCGACACCGGCAGCGCCGACATGACGCCGCAGGCCCGGCAGTTGCTGGCCACGATCGGCCGGGTGCTCAGCACGCTGAACAACCGCCTGCGGATCGAAGGTCACACTGACTCGCGTCAGTTCGGTGGCGGACCCACTGGCTATGGCAACTGGGAGCTTTCCAGCGAGCGGGCCAACGCTGCCCGGCGTGCGGTCGTCAGCGGTGGCTTTCTGGCAAACCGCATCGCTCATGTGGCCGGGTTCGCCGACAGCGTCCAGCTCAACCCCAACGACGCCAACGATCCCCTGAACCGCCGCATTTCGCTGATGGTCTTGAAGCAGCCGCCAAACAGCGCCCCGGCGCCTGCGAACCCCGCGTCGGCGGCGCCCCTCGCGTCGGTGCCTGCCGGCGCCAGCGCTTCCGTGGCACCCCCGGCGCTCACCGCGAGCGAAAGCCGATCGCGTCGTGAGGGATCCGCCGTCGAGCGCCCGTATGGTGCTGGTTTGCAGCAACAGGCCGGCAGCGGCGAGACGGGCACGGCAGAGCCTTCACGGCTGTTTCCGCCGCGACCCGACGACCCAGCGCGCGAGCCGAAGGCGCCGCCACCCTTGCCGGTGCCCGACGCGGCAAGCAACCGGGGGCAGGCGTTTGTGCTCCCCGGTGCCAGGTGAATGACGTGTTGCGTCTGGCCACAGCGCTTTCGTTGGCCGGTCTGGTCTCCGTAGCGTTGTGCTGCGCGACCGCGGCGCATGCCAAGGGGCCGACGCTTGCTGAACGCCATGTCTCCGAGCCGTCCGCTGCACGGGTTGCTCCGCTCTCTGCTGACGCCGATGTCGAAGCGCTGAAGCAACGCCATGAAGCCGCCTTCCTGGTGGCGTTGAAGGAACAGGTCTGTCTGTTGACGCGTGGATGCGTCACCGACGAAGGACGGCTGCTCGACGCACTGGAAACCTGCAAGCGCGTGGAAGCGGATCTGGCTTCGAGGGCCGATTCGGGCAACCTTGAGGCCGCGCTGGTGCGCGGTCTGATCGCATTGCGGATGGCGCAATCGCATTCGTCGCGCTCACTCGACGAGATCAATGCTCAGCTCCCTGGTGCCGCGGTGGTGCTGCGCCGGCGTTGGGCGCAAGAGACCCAGGTCGGCGAGCGATACCTGTCCATCGCAGCCCAGCAGGGCCAGCCGCAAGCCTGTCTGGCGCTGGCCGAACACTTGAGCGCCCGAGTGCCGCAGCCAGAGGCGAAACTCGCGTCGCATCTGTTCCTGTGTGCCGTGACCGGGTTCGATGCCCGGGGCGACCGCGCTGGCGCCATCGACGCCTTCTCCAAGATGCGCGCCGCGCTGCGGCCCAGCGACCCGTTGCTCGTTAACGCGCATGTCTTGATCTACCGCTTGCAGTCACCGGTAAGGCCGTGGCAACAAGTCGAACCTGCCGAAGCGATGGCTGTGCGAAAGGCTGCCTCACCATGAAGATTTCCCTGATTCGATGCTTGATTTGGCTCGGTGTGTGCCTGCTGAGCGCCCTGCTGCTGGTGAGTTGCATTCGTGAGACCACAGGTGTGGACACCTACCATGAGGTCAACTGTGATGACGCCAAACCCGCCCAGTGCGAGCCCTCCGGTCGCTACATCGTGCTGACGCGAAAGCGTGCCGATGTGAGCGTCAAACCGCCCATACAGGCCGCGATGGCCATCGAGACGTACAGCGCAAACGGCCTGCTCGAGTCGCGTGTCGATCAGATCAGGTGCGTCATGTCAGATCCCAACAACGTGGTCTGTCGTGATGTGATGATGGCCATCGCCAGCAGTTCGCGACCCGATACGGCGCCCTGGAGTCTGGTGCAGGGACGATTGCTCAACAACGGCGTCGACCCGAGCCGGGTTCGATACCTCGAAGCTCTGGCCATGTGGCGAAGCCGGCTGACCCTGGGCAACTACGAACAGTGAAGGATCGGGCATGAAAAAACTACTGGCCTCGCTGAAGACGTGGGCGAAATGGCTGGCTTGGGGCTGCTTGCCCCTGCTGGTGTTGTTCGTGGTGGGCGAGCAGGTCGAGGCACGGAGGCTCGGCGCGATCGCGGCGTGTGAATCGTCGAAGGATTCGGCCAACTGCATGCGGCAGCACCGCTTCCTTGCTGAATCACCTTATTACCCCGACATCACGAGGCGGGTGCTCGGTGGCTATGCGCGCATCCTGGGCGGGGCGATGGGCGCGTCATACGCGCCGCCTCCGCCGCCTGACGAGGAGGGCTGACATGGCACGCGGTCCGTGGGCGCGTGTGCTTGCGTGCCTGGCCCTGCTGCTGCTGGCGGCCTGCTCGGACTACGACCGGGCGCGCAACGCCTATGAAGGCGGTGATTACGCGTTGGCGATCCAGCGCTTCGAGGTGCTGGCGAACGCCGGTCACACCCAGGCGCAGTACGACCTGGCGCAGATCTACTTCCAAGGCATCGGCACGGCGAAGGACGGGCAGCGGGGCTGGTATTGGCTGCTGTCAGCGGCCGGCGGTGGCAATACCGCCGCGATGGTGCAACTGGGGGCGCTGTTCGAGAGCGGCGTCGGTGCCGACCGCGACTTTGCCGCCGCCGCGCAGTGGTACATGCGCGCCGCACGGCTGGGCCACGCGGTCGCGGCCTTCAACCTCGCGGTCATGTTCGTGAAGGGCATCGGGGTTCCCAAGGATGATGTCGCGGCGCTCGCGTGGTTTCGGTTCTCGGTCAACGCGGGATGTGCGGCAGCGCGTGACCGTGCCAATGAACTCGAACGCGTGCTGTCCAAGGACGAAGTGGCGCGCGCCGAGACCATGAGCCTCGAGCTTCAGCGCCCCGACAAGAACTGACCATGGCCAGTGGCGGAGAAGACGGTCAGGAACGGTCGCTAGAGCCCAGTCAGCGCAAGCTCGACAAGGCGAGGGAGGAGGGGCAGTTCCCGCAGTCCCGCGACCTCAGCTTCCTGCTGATGGCAGTGATGGTCTGGGTGTCGGTGACGATCGGTGGTCATGAGGCTTGGTCCGTCCTGAAAGACATGGTGCACGGCGCCTTGCAGTTCAAGGGCGAGGCGGATCCTCTGGCCCATCTGCACCAGTGGGCACAAGGGCCGCTGCTGGCGTTTGCCATCTGGCTGCTGGTGTTCCTCGCGCTGGCGTTTGTCCTGGCCGCGGCGGGACCGCTGGCGCTGGTCAATTTTCAGCCGGTGTTCGCTCCCCGTTTCGACCCGACCAAACTCGATCCCATCGCAGGGTTAGGGCGTCTCGTCTCTGGTGCCAACCTGTTCTCGCTGGTCAAGGGCATCGTGGTGACGTTCCTGGTGCTTCTGGTGGCCGCAGTCTATTTCTACGCCCAGCAGGACAAGCTGATCCCCGTCCCCACGGAGTCGTTGCCTGGCTCGCTGGCTCGCATGGGAGATGTTCTGGGCCGGGGTCTGCAGTATCTGCTGGTGGTGCTGGTGGTGGTTGCTATCTCGGACGCCTGCTTCCAGTGGTTCAATTTCCGCAGCAGCATGAAGATGTCGCTGCAGGATCAGAAGGATGAGTCGAAAGAGTCCGAAGGCTCGCCCGAGACCCGCGGCCGCATTCGCTCACTGCAGCGCGAAGCCTCGCGCCGCCGGATGATGTCTGCGGTGGCGAAGGCTGATGTGGTGGTCGTCAACCCCACGCACTATGCGGTGGCCTTGCGCTACGACGGTGACAGCATGGCAGCGCCGACCGTCGTGGCCAAGGGCACCGACGCGCTGGCCCTGCGTATCCGCGCGTTGGCCGCCGAACACCAGGTTCCCGTGGCCGAGGCTCCCCCTTTGGCGCGCTGGCTGTCGGCCCATGTAGAGGTCGATCAACCCGTTCCTCAGGAGGTCTACGCCGTGGTGGCTCAGCTGCTGGCGTGGGCCTATGCGACGCGCGATTCGTCCGGGGTGCCTGTGCCGCTGCCGCCACTCGGCATCGAGCCGTCCGGGGGCGCCTGAGCCGCGATCAGCAACTCGCAGATCTTCGATTCCAGCTCGTTGCCATCTTGCCGCACCATCGCTTGCAGCACGTCAGGTTGGGTCAGCACGCTGAGCTGACGCAATTGGCCGACCAGTGCGCGGTATTGCTCCCGCGCCACCACAGGCTCGCGCTCAATGAGGGCCCACGGCAGGCTCGAACTTCCGCTCCCTTCTGCTTCGCGCCGACGATGCCGGGCTCGCGCGACGATGTGGTCGACCTCCAGCGCGGACAGGTGCAATCGCGCGGCTGCCTGATCGATCTGCTTCTGTTCGGATTCATCGATGACGCCGTCCTCGAGCATCTTGAACAGCTCGTTGTGCAAGGCCTCGCGTTCGCGTCGCAACTGATCGTTGAATGCCGTCGCCAGAACGGCCGCTGGCACAGCGAAGATGCCGATTCCCAACAGCGCAAGCACCACCGTCACCGCGCGCCCGATGGGCGTGATCGGCACGACGTCACCGTAACCGACGCTGGCCAGCGTGATGACGGCCCAGTAGATCGACTGAGGAATGTTCTCGAACTTGTCGGGTTGCGCCTCATGCTCGAACAGGTAGCCCAGGCTGGCGGCCACGACCACCAGCAGCATCATGATGAATGCCGAGTTCACCAGTTTCGGCCACTCGGTTTTCAGCGCTGCCGCCAGGCTGTTCGTGGCGCCTGTGTAGCGTGTCAGCTTGATCAGCCGCAGCAATCTGAAGATGCGCAGGAAGCGCAGATCCACCAGGTGCTCGAAATAGGCCTCGATGAAGAATGGCACGATGGCCAGCAGATCGACGATCATTGCCGGGCGCAGCGCAGTCCGCAGCCGGCTGCGCCATGGTGGCTGTTCCAGGCGGTCTTCGGCGCAGGCATAGAGCCGCACCAGGTATTCGATGCTGAAGACAGCCACGGCCAACGCGTCGATGATGGCGAAGGCCACGGCCCACCGGCCCTGCAACGAGGCCACCGACTCCAGCACCACGGCAACCACCGCGATCAGCACCCAGGTCGCCATGGCCTTGTCGAACAGGTCATGCAGGCGTCCCCCGCGCTCCCCTGGCGTGAGCAGCGCATGGAGCAGCTGACGCAGGTTGCGGTTCGGGTTCCGCGAACGGAACTCCGCCCAGGCTGACGGCCTTCGGGTGCGAGCGCGACGAAGCGGCAGCCTCACGGGCCCGCCAACGTGGCCACCGGCAGCAGCAGGAAGCCCGGCCCGCAGACGCCAACACGCACGGATGCGCCCGGTGGGAGCACAAGCTGCGCAGCGCTCGCGCTGCTGCGGCTCATCCCGGTCGAATCCGGGCGCACGACATCGATGATCACCGCTCCGAAGCTGATCGGGAGTTGACGATCACAGCGGTCAAGCAGATGCGGCTGCGCCGAGGCAGCGGTCTCCAGCTCCGTCAGCACCGAGCGCAAATGGCCCAGGCAATCTTCGAATTGCTCTCCCGGGCGGCAGCCGGCAGGCCAGCGGTCGTGTCGTGACAGGTGTTGCGTCAGGCGCAGCGCGACTGCATGGCGCTCGGTCATGGTCCACGCCGTGCGGACATTGCCCGTAGCCAGCCAGGCGATCCACGACACCATGCCCAGAACCAGCAGCACAAAGCCGCAGTCTCTGGTGCTCATCTTCATGGAGCCGCCGCGCCCTCTGGGGGTGGCTGCTGCGTGGGGTCCGGGCGCATCTCGGCTACGTTGCGCTCGACATCGCCGAGGCGCTGTTCGAGGCTTGGCAGCCGTTTCAGCGGCTCGTCCAGGCTGCTCAGCCCAGTGCGCAGCCGCGCGTCCATGTCGCCGCGCATCTCTTCCAGCTTGCGCTGCGCCGACTTCAGCTCGATGTACACCATCAGGAGCAGAGCCATGAACGCCAGGGCCACGATGACGATCAGGCTATCCATGAGACCACGTCCTGCATCGGTTCTGGTCGTTGGCAACGCCCGGTGTTTGCTGCGGTGTCATGCTCATGCTGAAGAAACACTCGAGTCGGTCAACACCAACAGCGAGGCGACCTTCGTCAACAGGTCTGAGCGTCGATAGGGCTTGGAGATGAAGTCGTTCATGCCGGCCTGCAGGCAAAGCAGACGCTCTTCTGGCTGCGAATTGGCCGACATTCCGATGATTGGCACCGTCACTGTGTTGTTGGGGCCGATCGCCGCCGCCTCGCGGATCTTCTGCGTGGCTTCCAGGCCATTCATGGTCGGCATCGACATGTCCATCAAGACGGCATTGACTTGGCGTTTTGACAATTCTTCCAACGCAGCCTGTCCGTCACCAGCCAAAGACACGGTTGCACCGGCTTTGGAAAGCCACTGCTCCAAAAGCCGCTGGTTGATCTGGTTGTCGTCGACCACCAGGATCGTCGATCCGGGCAGGGCGTCGACGACGGCCTGCTCTCGTGGCACCGGCGCCATCTCCGTGGCATGCGCACTGTCGGCCACGGTGCAGGGCACGCTGGCACTCACCAGTGGGCCATTCTCCTTGTGCCATCCGAACCGCATTTGGCCGCCCACCGCATCACACAGCCGGCCGCTGTCCACCAGCGACATGCCCAGTGCCTGCAGAGCGCCCGCTGCATCGCTGTCGGTGATGGGGCCGGCAGATCCGCTGGGTCGGCCGGCCACTGAAATCCGAACCTCGCAGACCTGGTTTGGCGCGCAGACGCCCGCTATGTCCACAACCACGCGGCCGTGCGGCAGCGTGGTCAGCATGCCGTGGATGATCCCGTAGAACATCAAGCCGATGTATTCCGGATTGCCCAGCAGTTCCTGCCGCGGCAGGTTCCAGCGCACGAAGAATCCCAGCTTGCGCTCGTCAGCGAGCTTGCCCAGGACTTGAACGGCTGCAGCCAGATGCTGTCTCAGGCAGAAGCGGCGCCGCGATGGCGCCTCGATACCGGATTCGATACGCTGCAAAGCCTGAAAAGTCTCGGCCGAAATGCTTGATCTGATGCTGCATGCGAGACCGCGCTCACCAAGTTCCTTTGATGCTGACTTCAGCGGCGCGGCATCCAGATTCAGCGAGTCTGCGGGTGAAGTGGGCTCGTGCTCGGCCTTGGCCAACGAGTCTCTCGTCTGCATGAAGTGTCTTGTACCCGTCAACGGCGCGAGTAGTGGCATTTCAGCGCGGATTGAGCTTTTGCAGCGATGGTTCCGATAAGCGCCAGCTGCAATTACTCGGGTTTGTTCGGTCTTGGGCCATGATTTTTCCTGGGTGCCACTGGACCAGAGAGCCTGCTTGGCATTGGTCAATACCCTTGTCGTCGATCTTAAAATGATTAAGACGGTTTAAACAACTTTTATTTGATCAGTATGGTCATTATTGACATTTTTTGCAATGGAAAACACGCTGGTCCTCGGGTTTTCCCGTGACCAATCATGCAAAAATCAAAGCGTTGGCGTCCCTCATGGCTTATGTCAGTTCGAGGACTGCCTCTCCGACTAAATCCCAAGGAGAACGCGCATGGTCAATTCGGTTGGCGACACAGCAGACCATGGCGCGAGCATCAGCGTCCAGGCTTTACCTGTGCTTGATCTCGATTGGGTCATCCGGGCCATAGGCGATGACCCCCGTGACTACGCTGAGTTGGTCGAAATCTTCATGGCCGAGTTGCCGAAGATGCTGGTCGCCCTGCAACGCAGTGCGGCAGGTGCGAACCCTGACGCCTTGCTTTCCGTGATCCACGAGGCTTGTAATTCGCTGGGAGTGATCGGCGCGCTGCGCGGTGCTGCGCAAACGCATGCGCTCGAGCGGCGGTGGCGACAGGGCGAGCCGGTGGCGGCTGAAGAAGCTTCGGAACTCGTGCGCCTGGCACTGATGGATGCGGGGGAGGCGCTCACGCACTGGATGGCGAGCAGGCCTTTGTCTCCCGCGCCCTGAGGCGAGCTGCCGAAGCCTACGGAGCAGGCGAGAGGACCCGCCGGCCGGCCCGCAACAACGCCTTACTTCCGGTGATGGCGGTCTTGCAGTCGCGCATCGATGTAGCCGCCCAGGCGTTCCATCGACAACGGCTTGTGGTAGCAAGTGGTCAGTTCGTCGAGTCCGCCCTTGGCCTCGATCTCAGGCTTCGTGAGGCCGGTGACAACCAGCACACGTGTATCGGCCAGTTCGCTGGACGCGCGGATCGTCTTGATGAGGTGGAACCCATCGAACGGCGACATCATCAGGTCGGTGATCACCAGGTCTGGTCGGCGTTGCGCAATCCGCAGCAACGCAGCGGCCGCGTCGCTGGCAAACGATAACTCCACCTCGGAGCCCCAAGTGGCGGCAGCCTTGGTGTATGACTTCACCATCAGCGGGTTGTCTTCGACAACCAGAACTGACAGGGATTGCCCGATGGTGTGAGGCCCCGAGCCTTTTTGTCCGTCGCGGCTGATTGCTCGCACATCAGCCTCGGAAATGCGACGGTGCCCGCCTTGGGTGCGCCACGCCCTGAGTTTTCCCGATTCGACCATCTTCTGGATGGTGCTGACCGACACGCCGAGCATAGCTGCCGCTTCTTTAGAGCCTACAACTGCCTCCTTGGAGGACATGATTTCCTCTGCACGTGACTTGGGTCGTGCCATTGATGAGCTTCCCTTCGAGCGCTGAACAAGTTTTCCGCAACGATTTCCACCCAGCCAATCATTACGCGCAGTTGGCAGCGATTATGCACTCGTTTTTTTTGAGGCCAGTGTGCCTGTCGATCTGCGATCTTGACTTGCATTTCGACCGGTGGTGTCACCGCTACTTTCAATGGACTGGAGTTTGCTTCTGACATGAACACAAGCTGCGGGCAGCGCAGTGACCCTGTCCGATCGCTCGAACGCGACATGGCCGTCTGTGCTGGCCCGATGGCCTGGTCTGCGCCACATGTGACCGCCATCACGCATTGACACCAAATTCACAGAAATGAGTAAAGCAATCAATAGTGTTTGTTTATGATCTGGTGATGACATCAATTGGCATTGTCGATGACAACCCTGCGGTGCTGGCTCAGATGCGGCTGCTTCTGGCCGGTGCTGGCATGCACGACGTGCGCACGTGCGCGAGTGCCCATGAAGCACTGCGAACCTTCCGTCATGCGCCGCCGTCGATCCTCCTGATCGATTACTTGATGCCCAACATGGACGGCCTGCAACTGCTGGAAATTCTGCAGAATGCCGGCGTCGTCAAGAAGACGCCAGTGGCCATGATTTCTGGCTGCGCCGATCTCGCAAGCTTGCGCAGTCGCGCCTTCAGCGCCGGTGCCCACGAAGTGCTCGCCAAGCCGGTCCACCCACAGGCTTTCACGCAGATGGTGCAGGACCTCAGCCGCATGTCGGCGGCCATGAAGCAGTCGGTGACCTATGGCCCACCGGGCTTCCAGTCGCATTTCGGCACGCGGCGGGCAGCGCGCAAGGCCACGATGCTCGACGGTCGGCCGCATGAGCGGCTGGTGCACCACTTGTTCGACAAGTTGACGGCGTTTCGCGATCAATGCGTCAGTGCGCGTGCGACACGTCTGGCCCAGTATTCAGCCACCATCGCCCACCACCACGGCCTGGATCGAGGGCAGCAGGACCATCTGCTCGCGGCAGTGCCGCTGCATGACATCGGCTGCATTGGCGTGCCTGACGAGGTGCTGTTCAAGCGCGGCCCATTGAACCTGGCCGAGCAGGCTCAGTTCGAACGTCACCCGGTGATCGGCTTCGAGTTGCTGCGCGACGAAACTACGCCTTTGTTGAAGCTGGCGGCAGAGATCGCTCTGACCCACCATGAGCAATGGAGCGGTGCTGGCTATCCGATGGGTCTGGAGGGTGTCGAGATTCCTCTGTCAGGTCGTATCGTGGCGGTGGCCGATGCGCTGGAGGATCAGCTCGCGGCCACGCCCGCCTGCGGCGCTGCGGCCTTCGCGGCCGGTGTCGAGGTGGTTGCTGCCGGTGCCGGCACGAGCTTCGACCCCGCCGTCATTCGCTCGTTGCGGGCCTCGGTGGCGGCGCTGCGCCGCATTCACGACCACTTCAACACGAGCGATCCTGCTGACACGGACTGGAGCACGGCGGACCCCGCTGCCTGATGCGCGTCAGCGTGATCGGAGGCATGGCGCTCGCCGGGAACCGCTCGCTCTCAGGCGGTGTGTGCGACCGGCAGCGTCACCGTGAACCAGAAGTTGCTTCCGCTTCCGAGCGTCGAGGTCACGCCGATCTGACCGCCCATCATGTCTATGAGTCGGCGGCAGATCACCAGCCCCAGGCCGGTGCCCGATGTGGATCGGGTCAAGGTGTTGTTGATCTGGACGTAGGGCTGAAAGAGTTTCGTGGCGTCGGCCTGTGTCATGCCGATACCGGTGTCGATGACCTCGATTCGCCACGTTATCAAGGCCGCGTCAGCGGTGGGCGAATTGAAGCCTTTCGCTGAGAGCGCGTGTGACACGCGAATCGTCACCGATCCTTCGGATGTGAACCGGATGGCGTTGCTGACCAGGTTGCTCAACACCTGGCGCAGGCGTTGCGTGTCGCCCACCACCTGCGGCGCCGGGGTGTCCGGTTCTTCCACGTGCAATCTCAGGCCGCGGTTGTTGCCGACCACGCTGAAAAGCGCTACCACACTGTGGGCGATGCCGACCATGCCGAAAGGTTCGCTGCGCAGGACCATCTGCCCCGACTCGATCTGCGAAAAATCGAGCACATCGTTGACGATGCTGCGCAAGGACTCCCCGGATTCGTGGATGGTCATCACGAATTCGCGCTGTATCGGGTCGAGCTTTTCTTCCAGAAGCAGTTCCGTAAATCCGAGGATCCCGGTCAGCGGGGTTCGAATCTCGTGGCTCATGACCGCCAGGAAGCGCGACTTGGCTGCGATGGCGGCTTCAGCCCGCAGGCGAAGCTCCTGGTCCGCGGCATCCTGCTCGTGGCGCTTGCGTATCTCGAGGGAGATCACCGCGAGGCAGAGCAGCAGGATGCCGACGATGCCGCCCAGCAGCGTCAGCAGGGACTGCCCGACCACGGGCCAGCTGCCGTAGACCCTCGGCCCCGTAATCTCTTCTCTTACCAAAATTGGGTAGCGGTTCAGGTGCCGATAGACCGCGATGCGCGGTTCACTCGTTTGCCGGAAGTCCCAACTGCCGAGGTGGTTGGTCACCACCAATGGCTCCGCGAGATTGTTCCGCCAGTTGTCCAGATCGTCTGACGTGACCAGTTTCTGGCCCAGCAGTTCTGGGCGTCGCGGTGCACTGGCCATCACGATGCCATCCTGCCCCAGGATGTGGATTTCGGTGCTGGCTTCCATGCGCATGGTGCCGAGGAGGTTCTCCAGATTCGCGCACGAAACCCCAACTGCCGCGACGCCGAGGAAGTTGCCAGAGCGATCGATCAACCAGCGGCTCACGTACAAGGTCCAGCCCCCAGTGCTTGGGTCGCGGAGGGGTTCGGTGATGTGGATGCTGCCCTTGGGCCCCACCAACTGGCGGTGGAACTCGAAGGCATTTTGATCAGCCGCGTCGATGCCAGGTGTGGGCAAGTCGCGGCTCGAGGCCAGGACTTTGCCTTTGGCACTGACGATCATTGCCACCTCCAGCTGGGGCAGACCGGAAATCCGTGCGGCCAGCGTCGCTTTCGCTTGTTCGCCGGCGAACATTTTGGGCAGGTCTTGCGGGTCGGACGGCTGGCGCTGATTCACATCAAGGGCAATGCCGCTCAGCACCAGGTCAGCACTTTCCAGCGAGCCTTCTATCGACAAGGCCAATCTGCTCGATTCGCTGAGCAGTTGGTCAACCTGGGAAGCTTCGGCGATGTCGCGCAGTTCCGTCGCTTTGATTCCCCCGCCGACGATCAGGAGCACGATGAGGATGATGCAAGCCCGCCGCAGTCCGCGGAAATACCAGCTCGCTTCGCGAGGTTGAGTGTTGTCTGAGTTTTTGCTCAAAGAGAAGGTCGCAGGCAAGGGCTTGTCCGATGAGTGCGGTTGATCGCGGGCACGTGCGCCAAATAAGCGGTATGCGGATGCAAGAGTTCGCGCTTCCATGCCTCCAAAACGACTCCAGAAAAATGATTTGTGAAACGATTCAAGTATTAAATCAATAAAAACAGTTTACAAGATAAAAACCCCAAAAAAAGGGGGGGGATTCGAAGCGAATGGGTATTCGTTTCGGCTGATTGGTTCAAGACGGGCCTCCGACGCGGTGGTCTGACCAGCGATTTACGCCCACACCTTGTCGGCGACATAGACCTGCAGATGGGCTACGACACGGTAGACGTCCCAGTGCCCGCCGATGAACTTCTTCATCACTTGAGCCGGCGGTCGAGTTCTGCCTGAGCGAAAACGCGCTGGCCAGCTTCAGGGGCTCGTTGGCTCGGTGCCAAGCCTTGACCTTGCGTTCGAGTTCCTTGGCGCGTTGTGGTTTTCGAAGCAGATGACCGCCAGCGTGGCGCCCTGATAGACGTCTTCGCCAACTCAGACCGCCGCGGTTCGACCAGTCCAATGTTGTCCAGCAGGCAGACAGACTGCTTACTTGCGGGTAACTTCTGGTTGGAGTTCACAAATCCGTCATTCGAGTTTCGAAACTTGATTGCCCGGTGAGTCTAGATAATGAAAAACTATTTTTCTTGGATTGAAACTGCGGTACAGGATCCATTGGATATTTATCAAATTTTGTTTGTCACCTATTTCATAAAGAAAAAGCAAGCCCGCGCCCATGAAAAAAACCGGTAACCATTTGCTGGATGCACTTGAAGCGGGCTGCATGCAACGGCTTGAATGCGAATTGGAGCCCGTCAACGGCAATCTGAAGCAGGTCATCTGCGAAGCGGGTTCAAACCTCGATCACGCCTACTTCCCACAGGGCGCCGTGCTGTCCTTGCTGACCCTGATGGAGGACGGGACGACCATCGAAACCGCCAACATCGGACGCGAGGGCGCGTTTGGGATTTTCTCGGCCATGTACAGCCGCGTTTCTTTCAATCGATGCATCGTGCAACTCGAAGGCCCGATGCTCCGATGCCCATGCGGGGCTATCGAAAATGAATTCGAGAGAAGTTCCCGTACTCGGCATCTATTCGTCAGCTACTCAGAAACCTTGCTGTCCCAAATCCAGCAAACCGTGGGATGCAATGCCCTTCATACGGTTGGCGAGAGGATGTGCCGATGGCTTTTGATGATGGACGACCGAGCGGAGGGCCAGCCGATGCCTTACACCCAGGAATTCCTAGCAGAAATGATGGCAGTCAATCGCACGTCGATCTCGCTGGCCGCCCAGGCGATGCAGGACAAAGGCATCATTGATTACAGTCGTGGAAAGATAAAGATACTCGACCGACCCGCCCTGGAAGAAGCCTCTTGCGAGTGCTATCAGGTCGTCAAAACGCGATTCGATGCCTTTTTCAAATCCGCATCTGGTGGAGCCAATGGGTCGGCGGCGGAGTCTTAACGCAGTTCGGTCGGCCGGTAGGGCAGGTAGCCGTCGCCGCGCAGCGTCTGCTCATCGATGTTGTGCTTGACGGTCCCCGCTGATCCCTGGGCTGGCAGGACTCTCTTCCGCAGGGTCAGCACCGACCCGCGGTGCGGCGGCAGTTTGTTGGTTCGGCCGTTGGGATGCGAGGGCAGCCGGGCCGGCGCGTCCTTGCGGTGGGCCCACGGGTCGTGCCCATCGACCAGTCCCCTGAAAACGGATTGCGTGGTTATCTGTTCAATCGTCAGTTTTCTGCTAAGCCGTCAACCAGCGTTGGCGTCACGTCAGCACCCGCTGCTGCGACCGTCGCATTCAGCAGACGCTTCTTGGCCATATGCTGTGTGCGCGGCAGACGAAGCCCCGGCACGCGGATAACGTGAGTTTGAGCAGTAACCGTCCGGGAAGCGTTGATGTATCCAAGCGTTCGAGCGTCCATCGGGCGGTTTGTCACTCTATTCGTCATGCCTGACTGCGCGAACCATCGGCTGGCCGGGACGGGTGCCTGCGTTTGATGAGCAACAAAGGGGCTGGCCGGGTTCGGTCGAAACTTCCCTGGTGGGCCAGCAGCACACTCTTGCTGCTCGGTCGCCTCTACCCGAGTGCGCTGACAAAGGATAAAAGTAACGAAAGTGCGAGGGAGCGAATGATCGTTCTCGCGCAACAGTTGCTCCAGCACGTCACCGAACCGGTGGTCGCATGCGGCTCCAATGGCCGCATCCTGGTCAGCAACCCTGCCGCCAACGAACTTTTTTCATCTGAGGGCCGCCCGCTGGTCGGTCAGCTGATTCCGCCAGCCATGGCAGCGTCAATCAAGTCCGAGTTGAGGGTCGGTGAATGTGGCGCACTGCTTGCCCGAGCCGGGCATCCGCTTTCAGACCGGTTTCTCAAAGCCAAAGGCCGCTCGGACCGCTTCACCTTAGTCCCGGTGCAGCCGAGCAATCTTGGCGAAGCGGTGGAAGGTGTGACCTTTTTTGTGGGGCATGCGTTGAACCGCAAGGCAGAAATCTGCGCCGATCCGCCGGAGCCGGAGGCCAAGAGCAAATCCGAGCTCGCCAATGAGGTCAAAAGCTTCTACCTGGCCACCGTGTGCCACGAGATCCGTACTCCCCTCAATGGGCTGTTCGGCATGCTCGACCTCTTGTCCAAAACCGAACTGGTCGACGACCAGCGTGAACTGCTCGCGACCGCGAAGGTGTCGGCGCGGCAGCTTCGCGTTCTGCTGGATGATGTGCTCGACATGTCGAAGATCGAAGCCGGCAAACTGGATTTGGAGAGTGTGCCGTTCGACGTGCAGGAGAGGCTTGGCAGCGCGGTCAATGTGTTCAGCGCCACGGCTGAAGGCAAGGGCCTGACGCTGAGCTTCAAACACCGCCTGCCACAGCGCATCCTGATGGGCGACGTGTTCCGCATCACTCAGGTGCTCAACAACCTGATTGACAACTCACTGAAATTCACTGACTCGGGCTTCGTCGCCGTCGATGTCCGCACTGAGCAGCCCGATCCCGATCAAGCGCTTTGCAAGCTCTGGGTTACCGTACAGGACTCGGGCCGCGGCGTCCCGCCAGACCAGGTGCATCATCTCTTCCATCCGTTCGTCCAGGCCAACGGTTCCGTCAGGCGCCACTTCGGGGGCACGGGGCTGGGCTTGGCGTTGTGCCGTCAGCTGTGCCAGGCCATGGGTGGCCATATCTCGGCGGCCGCTCGTCCTGGGGGAGGCATGATCTTCACGTTCATGGTGCGTTGCGAGCTTGCCTACGGCATGTCGCCGTTCGTTGATACAAGACCTATGGAAACGTCCCTGTTCACTGCCTTGCACGGCGCCAGCGTGCTCGTGGTTGACGACAACCGGGTCAACCAGACGCTGCTGTCTCGCTGGTTGACGTCGGCGGGCATGACTGTGACGCAAATGTTCGACGGCAAGACGGCTGTGGCGGCCGTGAGGTCCCAACCGTTCGACATCATCCTGATGGATATCTCGATGCCCGAGATGAGCGGGATCGATGCCACCCGCACCATCCGCGCACTGGCCAGTTCTCGCGGTGGCAACGCCAAGCGCTTTTCCACGACACCTATCCTTGGCATGTCAGGCTATGCGATGCCAGAGGATCGAAACGCCTGCCTCGCTGTCGGAATGAGCGGCCATGTCAGCAAGCCACTCAAGCACGCTGAATTGCTCGAGCTGATGGTGCAAGCGCTGACGCGTGACTAGCCGCAGGAATCCTCCAACCCAGCCGCCCGATTAACCATCCGCAGTGCCACTGATGAATGACTGGAACACCGCGGCCCACGACGGCGCTGCCATGGTGATCGACATGCAGCACGTGATGGAAGACATGCAGATCGACGAGGAGGGCTACTTTGAGCTGGTGGCCGTTTTCCTCGGTGAGGTCGCGTCGATTCGTGAGTCGATCGCACGTGCGCCCGAAGCAGGGCGCGAGTCGTTCATTCGTGTCTGCCACGAGCTCGGCACTACTTTGGGCGTATTGGGGGCGTTCCGGGGCCAAGGGCTGGCACAGGGATTCGAGCGCGCGCTGCGTGCTGGAGAGCCTGTCGCCTTGTCGGTGGCGGCAGCCACCTTGCTGCACGAACTGGATGTGGTGACGCAGTTCCTGGCGGCGAGTCGCGCCTAGAGGCCCTGCCAAGTCACGTGCCCATGCCATGACGGCAGGAGCCGAGTCCCTTATCGGTACCAGGGACGCTGCCGAATTTCCTGGCTAGTCGCGCGGATTCGGCGAAGAATTCAGAATGTGTAAGAGATGTATTAAATCAATTAAAGTGCTTTAAGTATCTCAAGTCATTAGATCATAATTCGCGGATGAGCCGCGCACAAATCTGCATCGTCGACGATAACGCCACATGGCTGGCCAAGATAGCTCGACTGATTCAGGGTGCCGATCTGGGCGACGCGGTGATGTACCTGCATCCGAGGGAAGCGTTGGTCAGTCTGAGCGCCCGGCATCCCGATGTATTGCTGGTCGACTACAACATGCCCGCCATGAACGGCATCGAGTTTTTGACGGCACTGCACGCTACTGGCGTATCGCTACGCACCCCAGTGGCACTTGTGGCGAGCGCCGTGACCGGGCCCATGAAGCTGCAAGCGTGGCACGCCGGGGTGATGGAGGTGATGCCCAAGTCGGCCCGCCGTGAAGAGATCACCTTGCGCTTGCGCAACCTGGTTCGCATGGCCGTGCTCTCTCCCGCTGCTCATCCAGCCGACGCTGGATCGCCACCGGTGGCCCGCGACGCCATCGACGAGGAGCGCTCCACGCTTCGTGTCCTTGAGCGGCTAGCGGCCCTGCGCGACGAGACTACCGGGAAACACACTGAGCGCATGGCGCGCTATGCCTCCGTGATCGCAGCCACCCTGGGGCTGTCGCCGACCGTGTGCCAACGGCTTCAAGACGCCGCACCGCTCCACGATCTAGGCAAGATCGGCATTCCCGACGCCGTGCTCAGCAAGCCTGAAAAACTGTCGAAAGACGAGTGGGACGTTATGCGCCGTCACACCACCATCGGTTACGAACTGCTGCGCGACCATCATTCGCCCACGCTGCGTCTGGGCGCCGAGATCGCGCTGTCGCATCATGAACATTTCGACGGCGGCGGCTACCCCCTGGGTCTGAGCGGCGACAACATCCCACAGGCAGGGCGCATCGTGGCGCTGGCCGATGTGTTCGACGCACTCACCACGGTGCGGCCGTACAAATCGGCGTGGCTGGTCGAGCAGGCCATCGATCAGATCGTCGAAGACTCAGGCTCGCATTTTGATCCGGACGTTGTTACTGCATTCACTTCGAGCATCGACGAACTGGTCGCAATCAAGGCGCATTACGACGCTGCCGAGGCCTACGCGCCGCTGGTGCCTCTGCCCAATTGACCTCCTGCCAAACCGATCGAGACTTCATATGGTTCAGACCGCTCCGAACACTCATCTCTTGGTTTGCGTAGCCCTGTGCGGTGATGAGTTCGGTTCGTTGCCGGTGCTGGATGCAGGCGCGCGCATCACTGACTTTGGCGGGGACGTCGAAGGTTACGACGAAGTCGCCGAGATGGTCTTGTTCGAAGGCGACGACATGCTGCACTCTCTGTCCTATGTGCCCGCCAGGGACTGTCTGGCCTTGGCTGCGGTGATTCATGAGGTGGCCAACCACTGCGCCATGGTGGGTGCGCAGCGCTGCGAATTGCTGGCGCGTGTTGTCGAGACCAAGGTACGCAAGTCGTTGAGGATCGACCTTGTGCCTGCAGTCGAAGCCATCCAACACGAGTTCGACCTGATGCTGCAGAGGCTCTCCTCCCGCAAAGTCCAGTGACCCACGTTACCCGCGCAATCACACCATGACCTCGATCTTCATCGTCGACGACAACCGGCCCATGCTGGCTCGGATGCAGCGCGCCTTCGGAGCTGCTGGTCTCGACAACGTCATCACCGAGTCTGATCCGCTGGTCGCCGTCTCCAGGATCCGTTCGAAACGCCCGGACGTGCTGATCGTCGACTACAACATGCCGCAACTCAACGGTCTGGCGATGCTGGAGTTGCTCAAGTACGAAGGTATCGTCCCGCAACTGCCCACGGTCTTGCTGTCGGGGCTGGACTTGTCGGAGCTGCGCCTCCAGGCGTTCGAGGCTGGAGCGCTGGACGTGATCGACAAGTCGGTGGCCGAGCAGGAGCTGATTCGTCGGGTCAGCAACTTCGCGTTGGCCGGTCGCAGTACTCTGGGCGATGCGGCGCCGCTGCCATCCAAGACCGTGCCGGCGGCCGATCACGTCGCCACCGCTCACTTGTTGCGCACGTTCGAGCGCCTCAGCGCACTGAACGACGTGCCATCGGGCCTGCACGTGCATCGGGTCGCTGCCTACGCTGCGGCCATCGGCGCGTCCGCCGGACTCGGAGCGCGCGACCTGGATGTGTTGCGTGCTGCCGCGCCGTTACATGACATCGGCAAGATCGGCGTGGCCGATGCGGCGCGCAGGAACGGGCGTGCGGGCACCGAGCCGTCGCTCGAGGACCTGCAGGCGCACACCACGATCGGCTACCACCTGCTCAAGGGGCATGGCTCCCCTGTGTTGGATGCAGCCGCACAGATTGCGCTGACGCACCACGAGAGCTGGGACGGTTCGGGTTTCCCGCTCGGGCTGCGCGGCCCGGACATACCGCTCTACGGGCGCATAGTGGCTGTAGCGGATGCTTTCGAATTGGACACCGCAACTCTCAACCGACCGTTGCACTGGCTGGTGAAACAGGCCCGCGACGTGATCGAGGCGAATTCCGGTGTGTCGTTTGATCCGGACATCGTCTGTGCGTTCGAGTCGAGCGTCGAGGCCATGGTCGACATCAAGCTGCGCATTGATGCCGCAGCGATTGAACCGGACCGCGCGATGCGAGTAGCACTCATGCGTTAGGTCCAGCCGCTTTCATGCCTTGGGAATGCCCGTGTGAGCCTCCTGGACGCACCTTGCGTAGAGAAGACGCTCTGCGGCATCTCCGACATGTCCATTCGACTGACCTCGAACTGGCACGCCGAGAAGTAACTCGACGAGGTGTGCTGCTCAAGATGAGAGTCATCAAGTCGAGCCGAGACAGTATTTGAATATGATTTTTTTGAATAGAGGGTATTGAAATGAGTGATCGATCAAGTGAGGTGGGGTGCATCGTGGTTGGTGAGGGAGTCGCCATTTCAGGCGAGTTTTCAGTCCCTGGGCGCGCTGTGGTCAACGGCTCGATTGTCGGCGACCTGCAGGCCGACGAGCTACTGGTGGGTGAAACCGGAAAAATAACTGGGAGCGTCAGAGTGCGAAAGGCTGACATTCATGGAGAGACGCATGAAAAACTTTCTGCATCCGAGTTATTGACGATCAGGGTTACGGGAAGGGTAAATGGAAATATCAGTTTCGGGGGGATCGAAATTGAGAGAGGAGGATTGATGCAAGGATATTTGTCACCGACCCAGTACGAGGTTGTCGACTCTCCTGCGAGCGAGCCAAGCGGTGCAAAGCCGGTCAGCGGAACTAAATCGGCCTGAAGTTGAGTTTATGTTTTCGTCGCCTGGTAGCCTTGATAGGCTTGGTGGAATATTCAAGTGGCTTCTGAGTTTTCCGGCGGTCGTGAGGTCGCTATGGTTTCGTGAATACCACGACTCCAGAATAATTCTGGAGCAGAAGGGTGATTTAAGGTATTTTTCGATTACCGGCGGGATTCAACGGAATGTTGTGAGGGGCGTCATTGTTCTGGGGTTTTCCACTGTTTCTGGTCTTATCGTCTTGGCATTTGTTTCATTGATATTGATGTTCGGAAATGCAAAGCTTGAACGATCTCATCATGAAGTATATAAAGCCTTGGTTGAAGGTTCATCGGATCTGATGGAAGCTGGCGGAAAGGAAATAAATCAGGCTGGAGTGCTCGATTTGGCTGGCAGCATACGCGAACGTGATCATGAATTCAGGCAGCTCGTTTCCAAGTATTCCATCGCTCTGGTAGAAGAAAACTCGAGTCTGAAGGCGCGTCTGGCGGATTCGAGTTTGTCCGCTCAGGCCATCGGTTTTATTCAAGGGCAGGCGCCCATCGGGGGGTTTGACAGCCCTCGAACTAGAATCGGCCACTCACAGTTTTCTGGCATGTTTTTGGACGAAGCGGAAAAAAATCGCGCGCTAAAGGACGTCTTGAATTCCTTGCCTTCAGTAATGCCGCTGAAGGACTTCTCTCTTTCTTCGCCTTTCGGTATCCGAAATCACCCGTTGGGCGGCCCATCGAAATTCCACACGGGCGTCGACCTGGTACCCGGAGCAAGCGATGAAATCAGGCCCGCGAAAGCTGGAAAAGTAGTCTTGGCGCATGATTATCAGAACTATGGGAATACGGTAATAATTCGCCATGATAGAGGGATTGAGACTTTGTACGCCCACCTCGCGTCGATAAAAGTTACTCAGGGTCAGGATGTCGATCCTGATACTGTCATTGGGCTGGCCGGCAATACCGGCTCAAGCACTGGCAAGCATCTACATTTTGAAATATCTGTTGGAGGATATCCTGTTGATCCTCTGAAAGTGATTGAGGCTTCATATCATGTTCAAAAAAGCACAAAACAATAAACCGGAGGCGACCTTGTCGGAAGAATCTTTCTCGACGCCCTCGGTCGCATCAGAGGTCGCCCTTCCAAAGCGTGTCTTGCCCAGTGCGAGCGTGCTTGATTCGTACAAGCCAAGCGTCATCAGCGAGGGTTTTGTCCTGACGGGTGATATTTTTTCCAGCGGTATCTTGCATATAGAGGGAAAAATCAACGGGAAAATCAAGGCTGAAAGCATCAACATTGGCCCTTGCGGCCGTGTCGACGGTGATCTGGATTGCGAAACCTTGCACGTCAAAGGCGTTTTCTCGGGTTCGGCCGTATGCGGTGAGTTGGTGGTGGCTGACAAGGCGACTGTCCAGGGCCGTGTGACTTACAGGTCCATCACCGTCAGTCGTGGTGCCAACATCCAGGGCGAGTTGCTTTGCAGGCGCGAAGAACACTGATAAAAGCAGAAGTGCCAAAGGGGTTCTCCAGATGATCTTGGCGCACTTCGCCGAGACGAATACTTGGGTCACGACCAAGCGCGGTCGTGTGCGGACAAGATGCGTCCGTATACCGTCATTCAGTTGCAGGGCGAGCCCATCTGGCGACCTACAGCATGAGGCTGAACCCCATGCGGCTCCACAAGCCCCAAAGACTGTTGCCAAGGCTCACTTCATGAAGGCCCCAGGAAGAGCCTGCCCGCCCGAACTGCGCTGCTGTTGGCCGCATGTGCGCCGGCAGGTAATTGGGTGCGCAACGGCGATGAAGTGATCCAGCAGGGCCGCTCGCCGAGTGGCCGTCTGGGATGGAGACGGCGCTATCGACGCTGAAGGGACGGAGCGCTGCGCCACTTCTGCAATCCGATCAGGGATGGCACCATCAGATGCCTGTCCGGCCTAAGCCCGGTGGAACTGGCGCAACCCCGAAGGCCGCCATGGATCACGGTCCATCGGCCTTCGCGAAGTTTTGAAGACTTGGCATTTCATGCTGGGACTCTTCGTCCTGGCTCCCTCGCGCTAGCGGCCCCGGTCGCCGCCCTTGTTGTGATCCTGGGCTGGCGCCTTTCCTAGATGGGGCTCCTCTCTGGAGCGCTCAGCGGCGGGTGGCGATTCCTTGAAGCGCGGTTCAGGTGCCCGCTGCTCGTGTTGCGCAGCAGGGGTGTCGTTTGCGGGTGGGCGAGGGCGCTGCGACGGTTGCGGCTTGTGGGTCCTGTCTTGCGAGGCGTCGTCCGCCTGCGGTGTCCGATGGGGCACCTCCCGCACGGGCGTCTGCTGCGCCTCGTGGCGCTGGCGCACTTCGGGGGCACGTGGCTGGTAGCGATAGTTCTGATTGCGCAGCGTCTGCTGCTGCTCGACTTGTCGTGGATATCGATCCCCTGAGTACTGCCGCTGGTAGACCGGCAGCGGGGCAGGTGCGGGTGCCGTGCGGTGGTTCCAGCGATCCCAACCTCTCCTGCGCTGCTCCCAATCACGGCCCCAGCGGTCGCCCCATCGAGGAGGCGCCTCGCGGCGCCAATCACGGAAGTAGGCCGGCGGTGCCCTGTAGTAGCGCACCGGGATGCGCAACACGAACAGCGGTACCGACTCGGGCCCGATCAGACCCCACGGTCCGTCGTACCAATCGCTCGCATACCAGTTGTCGTCCTGGTACACCCAGTACACGCCGTCGTAGAAGAAGAAGTTTGAATCGACCTGCGGCGCGTAGTAGACCGGATACCCCGGCACGCGCACCAGATTCGGATATAGCGGCACGTTGATCCCGATGCTCAAGGTGACTTGCGCCGATGCCGGTAACACCGTGCAGCAAAGCACCCACATCACCAGGATCAGGTAGCGCATGTTCGGTTCTCCGATCAGGTTGCCGAGCGAAGCAGTCACTCGGCGCGGCCGAGGGCTCTGAGCGGCTCACTGACCTTGCACTGTCGAAGCGGCTGTGCGAAGGCGCCATCGGACGACCACGGGGCGCCATGTGGCCGCTGTCCTACGCAACGCTGTCGGCGACCCCAGTTACAAATAAACGCAATTGTCAGTTTAAATGTGCAAATCGCACAGTTACAGTATTGGCCATGCATTCACCCGCCGAAAACGCCGATTCAGCTCTGCCTAGCAACGCCGCCTCGGCTGAGGGGAACGCTTTGCTGCAGTCCATCGACCGTTTGGTGCTGCCGTTGGCACGACTGGCGGTCGCCAAGGGCATGTCTTTTGCCCTGGTCGATGCGCAGCTGAAGCAGGCCTTCGTGCAGGCCGCTCGTGAAGCGCACCCGCAGCTGCCTGCTCACCGTGCAGTCAGCCGCATCGCCACGACGACGGGCCTGAATCGCCGCGAGGTCACGCGCCTCACGCAAACGAGCGCGCGACCACCACAGCGCCGCCCGGTCGCGGCCGAACTGTTCGCGCACTGGGCCAACGACGCAGCCTACAAGGATGCTGATGGCCGCCCCTGCGCGCTGCCAAGACAAGGCGCGGCGCTGAGCTTCGAAGCATTGGCCCAGTCGGTGACGCGGGATGTCCACCCGCGCAGCCTGCTGGATGAACTGCTGCGCCTCGGGCTGGCGGTGCATGACGCTGAACTTGATTCGGTGTCGCTGGTGCAGGACGCCTTCGTGCCTCGCGGTGATGTCGAGCGGATGCTGGGGTTCCTCAGCGACAACGTCGGCGACCACCTCAGTGCCGCCGTGGCCAATGTCTTGAGCGACGGCCGCGAGCACTTCGAACAGGCGGTCTTCGCCGACGAGCTCTCTGCCGAGTCCATCGCTCGCCTCCGCAGCTTGGTCAGCGCGCAGTGGCGGGCTGTGACCGCAGCCCTGGTTCCTGCGATCGAGACTCTGATTGAAGAGGATCGCGATGCCGGGCGACTGCAGGACCGCCGACTGCGCATTGGCCTTTACACCTTCACCGACAGCATGGATGGCACGGCGCCACCCACGCCAGTAGACCCCTTGACGCTGGCGCCGGCTGGCAACGATTTGAACCCCTGAGGAGAACTTCCATGCCGACAAAACTTGATCCCGCGCCCTTGCAGCGACAGACCACAACAAGATCATGGTGGACGCCGGTAGCGAGCCTGCTCGCCGCAGGTCTGGTCACCACACTGGTCGCCTGCGGCGGCGGCGGTGGTGGCAGCAGTGCAGGCGTCGGCACTGGCGGTACAGGCTCATTCGCCGTGGGCACCATCAGCGGCTTCGGCTCCATCATCGTCAATGGCGTGCGCTATGACGACAGCCGCGCAAGCGTCGTCGATGATGACGACAGCAGCAGTTCGAGCTCGCTGGCCATCGGTCAGGTGGTCGAGATTCGCGGCTCGGTGAACAGCGATGGTGTCACTGGCACGGCGAGCAGCATTGCCTACTACTCCGCGCTGAAGGGGCCGGTCACCAACGTCAACGTTGGCGCTGGTACGGTAACTGTCTTCAGTCAAGTTGTGAACGTGACGGCAACCACTTTGTTTGAAAGCACCAGTGGTCTGTCTGGTCCGTCTGTTCTGGCTGTGGGCAATGTCGTCGAGGTGTACGGATTGCCGGATGCTGGCGGCGCCATCACGGCCACGCGCATCGAGCGCGAGGCGACTTCCATCGGAGCGTTCAGCGGTGATTTCCGAATTCGCGGCGTCGTGTCTGGTCTGGTTGCCACATCTCCAGGCCAGCGGTTCTCGGTGGGCACGATCACTGTACAGACCGACAACGCCACGCAGATCGAAGGCACGATCGCCGATGGTGCGTTCGTCCGTGTGCGCCTGGACAAGACGGCCATCGCTGCGGACACGTACACGGCCAAGCGCGTCAAGGTCAAGAACCGTGTGTACGAGAGCGGCGTCAGCAAGGCTGAAGTCCAAGGTCTGATCAGTGGCTACACCTCGCCCTCGGCAGAGTTCAAGGTCAACGGCTACCCGGTTCAACTGGGCACCTCGGTGACGTATGAGGGCGGTGCAGTCGGCAATCTGGCCGACGACGTTCGCATCGAAGCGAAGGGTGTCGTGACCAATGGCGTGCTGGTGATCAGCAAGGTCGAGTTCGACGACGAGAGCAACGTTGGTGGATCGGACGGCAACGACGCACCGTACGAGTTCCATGGCACGGCCACCTGCAGCACGCCTTGCGTCAGCCCGACGGGCTCGTTCCAGGTGCGCACCGGTGTGACGATGCAGTACGACGCAACGACCCGCTTCGAGGATGGATTGACGGCAGCCACCCTGAATGGCACGAGGGTCGAAGTCAAGGCCATTGCCCAGGCGGGCTCGGGTGGCACCACCTTGCTGGCCACACGCATCGAGCGCGATAACTGATGCTGCTCAGTCACTGGCCCAGGCCGGTGACGCCAGCCCCAAGTCGCCTGTAGCCGCAGGCCTTGGGGCTTTTTTGCTTTGGCGACCGCAGGTGTGCACTTTCCTGCCGCCCCGCCGCATGCCGATGCAGACGCGATACTTCGAATCGGGCAACCTGGATCACGCCGCGTCGATCCAGACACGCCCGTCTCAATGATCCCCGCCTCGCCCTTGCTGTATGCCGATGACACCCACGCCGCCTCCTCACTCAGACATTGCCGGTCGTTCTCCCCATCCTCGGCGCATCTTCATGCTCGGCGCCACCGGCACCATCGGTCGCGCCACGGTGCGTGCACTGGTGCGGCGCGGGCACGAGGTGGTCTGTTTCGTTCGCCCGCGTGCGGGCGTTGGCGGATCGCTGGCGGCGGACGACAGCGTGCGTCTGCTGGCGGGTGCTTCGGTGCGGTTCGGTGATGTGAGCGACCCCGCGTCGCTGGCACACGAGGGGTTTCGGGGCGAGCATTTCGATGCGCTCGTTTCCTGCCTGGCCTCGCGCACCGGCGCGCCCAAGGATGCCTGGGCCATCGATCATCAGGCGCACCTGAATGCGCTCGCTGCGGCGCAGCAGGCCGGCGTCACGCAGGTCGTGTTGCTCTCGGCCATCTGTGTGCAGAAACCTTTGCTGGCTTTTCAGCATGCCAAGCTGGCATTCGAGAAAGCACTGATCGAGTCGGGCCTGAACTATTCGATCGTGCGCCCGACCGCCTTCTTCAAGTCCTTGTCGGGGCAGATCGACCGGGTCAGGAAGGGCAAGCCCTTTCTGATCTTCGGCGACGGCACCCTGACGGCCTGCAAGTCGATCAGCGACGACGATCTGGGCGCCTACCTGGCCGATTGCCTGGACGACGCAAGCCGCCACCGCCAGGTGCTGCCGATCGGCGGACCGGGCGAGGCGATCACGCCGCGGCAGCAGGGTGAGCACCTGTTCGCGCTGCTCGGTCAGCCGCCTCGCTTCAAGCAGGTGCCCGTGGCGCTGCTCGACGCCATCATCGCGGTGCTGAGTGCGCTGGGGCGTGTGGTGCCTGCCCTGGCAGCGAAGGCAGAGCTGGCGCGCATCGGCCGCTACTACGCCACCGAATCGATGCTGGTGCTCGATCCCGCCTCAGGCCACTACGACGCAGCCGCCACGCCGTCCACGGGAAGCGACACGCTCTTCGATCACTACGCACGCCTCGTTCGAGGCGAGGTCAAGGACGAGCGCGGCGACCACGCCGTGTTCTGAGCTCGTGTAGGCGGCGCGACGGGAGCCGAGGCCGTGCGCTGAGGCGGGCCTGAAGCCGGTCATTCCACGCCATGCAGCGGATCGATGTGCAGCGTGGACTGCGGTTCGCCGGGGACCGTGTGGACCGGCACCGCCGCGTGGTTCACCGGTTCGTGCAGCAACTCGCTGGCCATCTCGAAATGGCTGCGGTCCGGGGTCGGTCACGCGAGCGGTCTGACTCCCTTCGATGCCCTACCGCTCGACGCCGGCGAACTGGATCGAACGGATCAAGTCCGTGCAAAGCCAACGACCGGGTGATCAGCGAATTCCGCTGGTCGTGGACCCCGGCGCGATGCGTCTACAGCGCAACCGCCGCCGGGCCAGCAAGGACTCAATACGACATGGCGAGGCTGTAGGTGCCGGCGTTGCCGGTGCTTCGCAGCACAAGCACCCTCAGCGTGGAAGGCGCAGTCCCCTTGTTGGTCAGCGCCACCTTCTGCTGGCGTCCGGTGACCCCACGAACCATCAGCAGTTGCTGACCCGTGCTCGTATAGACGCCAAGGCCGAAGCCGGAGGCTGCCCCTGCGGTCAGCGTGACGGTCACCGTTTTGCCGGGCGCCACCGCGAACTGGTAGTAGTCGGTGTCGGTGGTGGTGCTGAGCGAGCCGGAGACCGTGCTCGGCAGGGCAGTGATCATTTGTGCGGCGGCCAGAGTGTTGTTGGGCTCGGCCTCTCGCACCTGCGTCACGGTGGGCGTTGGCGCGGGAGCCGGCGTTGGGGTTGGTGTGGGCGTGGGTGTGGGTGTGGGTGTGGGCTCAGGTGGGGTTGTCCCCTTGGCGGCGAGAGCCGCCGTCACCGCAGCATTCGCGTTCACGATGCCGGCGCCGCAGCCGTCGCAAGGCGCGGGAAAGGCCCGTGCTGTGGATTTCAGCAACGACGCAATCTGGTCGGGTGTCAGCGCCGGATTGACCGACAACATCAGCGCAGCCACGCCACTGACCACCGGCGTGGCCATCGAGGTGCCCATGTACGACGCGTAGCTGTCGGCGCCCGGTGTGGTCGTACCGGCGTTGAGCGTGGAGACCATTCCAGCTCCGGAGTCGCCGCCTGGCGCGGCCACGGTGACATTGGTGCCGAAGTTGGAATACGACGCCTTGCCGCCGGCCTTGCTGGTGGCGGCCACTGTGACCACGCCGCTGCAGTTGGCAGGTGAACTGCCCGTCGAAGCCACATTCGAGTTGCCCGCTGCGACGATGACCGAGGCCCCCCTGGCACGTGCCGCGTTGACGGCGTTCTGCGAGGTGATGTCGCAGGCGCCATTGCCGCCCAGAGACAGGTTGATGACCTTGGCTGGGTTCGGGTTCTGCGGCAGGCCGGTCACCGTGCCGCCGGCGGCCCAGACGATCGCGTCGGCGATGTCCGAGGTGTAGCCGCCGCAACGACCGAGCGCACGCAGTGGAAGGATGCGTGCCCCAAAGGCCACACCGGTCACCCCGATGCCATTGCCGCCTGCCGCTGCCGCGAGACCTGACACGTGCGTGCCGTGCCATGAACTGTTCCGGGCCGCAGAGCCGGTGCTGCATGCGCCTGCCGGGGCATGGTCACCCGGGTCAGCGGCGTCGGCATCCCGACCACCGCCGTCAGCGGCGGTCGTCGGGTTGACGATGAAGTCGTAGCCCGGGAGCAGAGTGGCGGCGAGGTCGGCGTGCGGGCGCACGCCGGTGTCGATGACGGCGATGACCACGCCGGTACCGGTGGCCTTGTCCCAGGCGTCCGGGGCGCTGATGCCACCCGTGGCATCCGACAGCGACCATTGCTGCGGATACAAGGCGTCATTGGGCAAGTACATCGGCTGGAGAATGCGGTCGGGCTCGACATATTCGATGCTCGCATCGCCACTGCGTAGGCTCTGGATCAGAGTGCCCAGTTCGTCGCGGTTCATGCGGCGGCTGAGCTGCATCACCTGGCTGCCGTTGTGCATCCGCCGAAATGCGGAGACCTGCACACCCTGGCGGTTGCCAGCCACCGTGACGGCGTTGCGAGAGCGAGCCGACATCATGCTGGTGCTGCCGTCGCGGTACTTCACGATCAGGCGGTCGGTGGTCATCAGCGACTCTGCCGACACGGTGCCGGACGATGCAGACGGCGGGAAGCTTGTCTTCTGCGGTCGAGCGGACCAAGCTTGTGCGGAAGTTGCCGCAACGGCGGCGGTCGCCAGGATCAGCGGTGTGATCAGAAAGGTGCGCAGTGTCATCATTTGCCTCGTGGGTTGCGAGGCCAACCCGGTGTGCTGGGTTGGCAGCCCCGCTACCGTGGCGCTGTGCGCTGTAGGCCGGAGGCTTTGCGTCCCATGCTTTCACATGGTTTGCGAGTTGATTCGGATGCAGGCTAATCGCGGCCGGCTCGCCGAACCAGGGTGCGGAGCGCCGATCTCGACGCAACCGAGACTTACTGCTCGAAAGTCTCTGAAGCGGAGGGCATCCAGAGCACTCCAGCGTTGCTTTTGAACCCCGCACAATTCGCGGCATGAGCTCCGCGCGGCCATCGCTTGAATTGACGCCGCCGTCAGCGGTGGGTTTCGCCGAAGCATTGCGCTTCTGGCTGAAGCTCGGTTTCGTCAGCTTCGGTGGCCCGGCCGGGCAGATTGCGATCATGCACACCGAGCTCGTCGAACGCCGGCGCTGGATCAGCGAGAAGCGATTCCTGCACGCGCTCAATTACTGCATGCTGCTACCTGGCCCCGAGGCCCAGCAGCTTGCCACCTACATCGGCTGGTTGTTGCACCGTACCGCGGGTGGCCTCGTGGCCGGCACACTGTTCGTGCTGCCGTCTCTGTTCATTCTGATCGGCCTGGCCTGGGTCTACTTGCGCTTTGGCGAGGTGCCGTGGGTGGCCGGAATCTTCTACGGCATCAAGCCGGCGGTGACGGCGCTGGTGCTGCACGCCGCCCACCGCATGGGCGGTCGGGCGCTCAACAACGCCTGGATGTGGTCGATCGCGGCGGCTGCCTTCGTCGCGATCTTCGCGCTGCATGCGCCGTTTCCTGCGATCGTTCTGGCCGCAGCGCTGATCGGTCACTTCGGCGCCAAGGTCGCGCCGCATGTGTTCACACTCGGCGGCGGGCATGGCCGCGCTCAGAAGAGCTACGGTCGTGCCTTGATCGACGATGACACGCCGCCGCCTGCGCACGTGCATTTCAGGCGCAACCGCCTGTGGAGCGTGCTGGCCGTCGGCCTCGGCCTGTGGGTTGTTGCCATGGCCTGGCTGGTTGCCACTCAGGGCGTTCAGGGCACGCTGACCCAGATGGGCTGGTTCTTCACCAAGGCAGCATTGCTGACGTTCGGTGGCGCTTACGCGGTGCTGCCCTATGTGTACCAAGGTGCAGTTGAGCAGCACCAGTGGTTGAGCGGTGCCCAGATGATCGATGGCCTGGCGCTTGGCGAAACCACGCCCGGCCCGCTGATCATGGTGGTGGCCTTTGTGGGCTTCGTGGGTGGGTGGCTCAAGCCGATGTTCGGACCCGACGCACTGTTCCCCGCCGGTGCGGTCGCGGCCGCGGTGGTGACCTTCTTCACCTTCCTGCCGTCGTTCATCCTTATCCTCGCTGGCGGCCCGTTGATCGAGGCCACACACGACAAGCTGGGCTTCACGGCGCCGCTATCGGCAATCACGGCTGCGGTGGTCGGTGTGATCTTGAGTCTGGCTCTGTTCTTCGCTCACCACGTGCTGTGGCCTCAGGGTTTCAGCGGGCACTTCGATGCGGTGTCGGCGCTGATTGCGGCAGCGGCTGCTGTGGCACTGTTCCGTTACAAGCTCGGCGTGCTGCCCTTGCTCGGCGCCTGCGCGACGGTGGGCCTGGCGGTGACGCTGCTGGCGCCTGGCTGGCGCTGATGGAAAGCGCGATGAACCTGTTGCCGATCCGCCTGTTGCCCGGCCACGATCTGCGCCGAGCCCTCGAAGCTGCACTGGCCGAGCGCGGTGGCGGCGCGGCCTTCGTGCTGTCGGGCATCGGCAGTTTGGCGCCTGCGATCTTGCGGCTGGCCGGTGCCACGGAGTTGCGGACGATCACTGCTGATACGGAGATCCTGAGCCTGTCCGGCAGCATTGCCGTCAATGGATCACACCTGCACGCCACCGTGTCCGATGCACAGGGTGCGGTGATTGGCGGACACGTGGCCTACGGCTGCATCGTTCGGACGACTGCCGAAGTGCTGCTGGCCTTCCTGCCCGACTGGCGTTTCAGTCGCGAGCACGACGCCGCGACAGGCTACGACGAGCTGGTCGTGCGGCCCTCCTCGCAGCCCGCCACCGGCGACGGTGTCTGAGCGGCCATCGCGCGTCAGGAGCCCCAGCCTATGGACCGTGTCGATTGCATCGTGATCGGGGCCGGCGTTGTCGGCCTGGCCTGCGCACGTGCGATCGCGCAGGCAGGATTGGAGGTGGTGATCGTCGAGCGTGAGACCGCCTTTGGCACCGGGGTGTCGGCGCGCAACAGTGAGGTGATCCATGCCGGGCTGTATTACCCGACCGGAAGTCGCAAGGCGCTGTGGTGTGTTCGTGGCGCGCAGATGCTTTACGACTACTGCGCCCAGCGTGGCATCGCGCATCGCCGTTGCGGCAAGCTGTTGGTGGCGACCCGCGAGGCCGACGTGAAGGCGCTGGAAGCCTTGCGCGCAAAGGGCTTGGCCAATGGGGTGAGCCAACTTGATTGGTTGACGCGGGCGCAGGCGCTGGCACTCGAACCCGAGTTGGACTGCGTTGCGGCCTTGTGGTCTCCGGCGAGCGGCATCGTCGACAGCCATGGCCTGATGACCTCCTTGCTCGGTGACGCAGAAGCCGCCGGCGCGCTGCTGGCCGTGACCAGCGGCGTGGTCGGCGCCACGCGCGAAGGCGATGGATGGCGGGTCACGGTTCGCGAGGCCGACGGCAACGACGGCGGGGCCGCGGCCGATTTCACGCTGGAAGCCCGCTGGATCGTCAACGCCGCCGGACTCGACGCCCAGGCCGTCGCCGCGTCGATGGAGGGCTTCCCTGCGGCCGCGATCCCGCCACGGCACTTGGCGAAAGGGCATTACTTTTCGCTGAGTGGCCGCGCGCCGTTCTCTCGATTGATCTACCCGATGCCCACCGATGGCGGGCTGGGCGTGCACCTGACGCTCGACCTGGGTGGTCAGGCCAAGTTCGGGCCCGATGTGGAGTGGATCGATGACATCACTGCCGCCGCCGACCTCGGCCGTGACCTCGATTACACCGTCGAGGCAAGTCGTGCCGACGCCTTTGCGGCAGAAATCCGCCGCTACTGGCCGCGCCTGCGCGAAGGCGCGCTGGCCCCAGCCTACAGCGGCATCCGGCCGAAGCTGAGCGGCCCGGGCGAGCCCGCCGCCGACTTCTGGCTCCAGGGCCCGGCGGACCATGGCTGCGACGGCGTAGGGCAATTGTTCGGCATCGAGTCGCCTGGGCTCACCGCGTCGCTTGCGATTGCCGAAGCTGTGGCTGAGGTGGTGACGGGTTCGGCTGCAGTTTGATGCTGGCTTTTGTGCGGTGCTGGCTTTTGTGTGGTGCTGACGAGGGTGTGGGGTGACCGGCTCCGCTCATGTCCCCCAGGCCGGGTCACCGCCCCAACGCTGCCGGTAAGACCGATCCGGCCTTCCTCCTCTACTTCGCTGCGCCGGTCACCCCACACCCTCGTCAGCCGGCACCGTTGTCGCATGCAAAGGCTTCAAAACCAAGACTGGTTCGGTCTTAGCAGGAGCGCTGTGGCGGGCCGCTGTGTGGAGCGAGGTAAAGGAGGAGGGCCTGTCTTTTCAGGCCCAGGGGACACGAGCGCAACACAGTGGCCCGTCGCAGCGCTCACGCACCGACCTCGGCTGACTCAATCAGGTTGAGCGTGATTGACTTGCCCCGCTTCGCTTGAGATCCCGCAGCATGAACAAGTAAAGCCCCTCGACCTTCTCACGCGCCCACGGCGTCTTGCGCAGGAACTTCAGGCTGGACGCCACGCTCGGGTCGCTGATGAAGCAGCGCACCGGGATGCGCTGGCCCAGTTCTGCCCATCCGTAGTGAGCGGCCAACGCGGTGACGATGCCTTCGAGCGTAACGCCGTGCAGCGGGTTGCGCGGCTGGGCCGCAGGTGTCTGCGAAGAGGAGGGGTCGGTACTCAATTTCAATTTGGCACTCGGGCTGATGGACGTAGTGTCGCCGCATCGTCGCGAGTTTGCGGAGGGGCTTTCGTGAGCGCCCTGAAGCTCCGGAATGCCCGGCCGTGTGGTGCCTGCGCGGATTTGTTTGGTGCACCAGCACATCCCGATAATCGATACCAGCGGGCGCCTTCCATGCCCGCGGAGTGACGACATGCGCTTGCTCATCGTTGAAGACGATCCGCCGCTCGGTGACGCCCTGGCCACAGGCTTGCGGCAACTGGGGAACGTCGTGGACTGGTTCCGTGATGGCGGTCAGGCGAATTCCGCCTTGTCCAGCGCGCCCTACGACGCGGTGGTGCTCGACCTGGGCCTGCCAGGCACCGACGGGATGGTCTGGCTGGAGCGTTGGCGCAGCCGCGAGCAGACGGTGCCTGTGCTCATCCTGACCGCGCGAGATGGTGTCGAGCAGCGCATTGCCGGGCTGGATGCCGGAGCAGACGATTACCTGGTCAAGCCGATCACCATCGACGAGTTGGCGGCGCGTCTGCGCGCCATGGTGCGCCGCTCCGCCGGCCGCGCGCAATCGGTGTGGCAGCACGGTGAGCTGGAGTACGACCCGGCGACCAAGCTGGTGCGTTGGCGAGGGGCGACCGTCGAGCTGACCGGCCTGGAGATGACCTTGCTGGAAGCTCTGCTGAAACACCCCCAGCGCGTGCTGTCGAAGACCCACCTGCAGCAGATGATCTACGACTGGGGTGGCGGCGATCCGTCGAGCAATTCGCTGGAGGTGCATGTGCACCATCTGCGCCGCAAGATCGACCCCGCCATCGTGCGCACGGTCCGTGGTGTCGGTTATGCGCTGGGCTCGGGCGAAGCCACTGCATGAGCCTGCAGCGCCGCTTGTTGCTCTACCTGTTGATATGCGCGCCGCTGGTGTGGGGTGTTGCGCTGTACGAGTCGATCAAGCAGGCGCGCGTCGAAGTCAACGAGATGTACGACGCCGAGTTGATACGCTTGGCTCGGCAGGTGCAGGCCACGATGCGTTCCGACCCCTATTTGTCCAGCCTCCCGGAGCCGCTGCTGGCCAAGGGCAGCGCCGAGTCAGGCACGGCCGATGTGAGCGACCTGGCCCTGGCCGTGTGGAACTCGACCGGTTCGCTGGTGCTGTCCGACAACGAAGGGGCCCAGTTGGTACGCTATCCGGAAGCGGTCGGCTTTCGCAACGAAGATCTGCAGGGCAAGCCCTGGCGCATCTACTACCTGCAGTCGGCGACCGGTGTCTGGCTGGTGGCTGCCGGGCAGCGGGTCAAGGAGCGTGATGAACTGGTCTACAGCATGACCGCCAGTCAGATCACGCCTTGGATCCTGGTGCTTCCGGCGCTGCTGATCGCCATGGCCCTGGCGGTGCGACGCGCGCTGGCGCCCGTGCGCGATCTGACCGCCGAGATCAAGGCGCGCGATGCCACGGACCTGCGCCATATCCCGAATAAAACCACGCCAGCAGAACTGAAACCCCTGGTCGTTGCGATGAACGGGCTGTTTCAGCGCATCGAGGAAACGCTGGGCCGCGAACGACGCTTCACCGCCGATGCGGCCCATGAACTGCGCACACCGTTGGCGGTGTTGCGCGCGCAGTGGGATGTGGTTCGCCGCTGTGCCGGTGGCGTCGAGCGCGAGCAGGCAGAGGCCAAGCTCAGCCAAGGCATGGACCGGCTGGATCGATTGGTCACGCAAATGCTGGCCCTGTCGCACCTGGATTCGGCCGTGGAGCCCAGCGGACAGCTGTCGATGACAACACCTGTGCAGTGGCCTCCGGTGGTGGAACAGGCGATCAGCGACTGCTTGCCTGTTGCCGAGCGGCGGCACATTGAGCTGGCTTGCGAATGGCCGCCGGAAGGTGTGCAGCCGATGCCGCTGATCGGCGATGCCAACCTGTTGAACGTGCTGCTGCGCAACCTGCTCGACAACGCAGTGCGTTATGCACCGGCCGGCTCATTGGTGACCATGCGTGTGCTGCCCGACCGACTCGAGGTCGACAACGATGGTGAGCCACTGCCCGCGTCACAGATCGCGCGGATGGGCGAGCGCTTCTATCGACCCGAGGGGCAGCAGGAGTCTGGCAGCGGCCTCGGCGTGTCGATCGTGCAACGCATTGCCGCATTGCATGGCCTGACAGTGGTCATCGGCGCACGCGCCGATGGCTCGGGCGTGCAGGTGAGGCTGGTGCCGACCAGACAGTCTGCGGTCAGTGCGACTTGATCCTGGCGATCAGCGCGCGGACCTCGTCGCGTCGCCCCGCATCTGAAATCTGACGGCCAGGGCGCGGCGCGGCCTGCAGCGCTCGCTCCAGGTAGGGCATCGCCTCATCGGCATGATCGGTCTCCGACAGGAGTTCGCCGTAGAAGAAGTTGGCGTCAATGCCCTTGGGGTTCAGCGAGAGCCCCTTTTGCAGCAGTTCGCGGGCCTTGTCCTTGTCGCCGAAGCCCAGTGGCCAGCCGGGTACCTTGTAGTACAGGACCGCCAGGCTGGTATACGCCGAGCCGTCCAGCGCGTTGCCATCGATCTTGATCGCCGATTCGTACATCGCTTTGGCCTGCTTGGCGAGGCTGATCGCGCCCAGGCCACCCTTGGCCCCCGCCCAGGAGGCGGTGATGATGCCTTCCCAGATGAGTGCCTCGCTGCGGCCGGCATAGGCATTACTGACCTGATGCGCCTTGGTGGCCAGCGCTTCGTAGCGCTTTTCGCGCTCTCCGTTCGCACTCTGGTACTTGATGACTTCCCACTCATGCTGCAGATCGACCACTGCATCGTCAACGCTTGCTGCATGGGCCATCAACGGGTGCAGGGTGGTCGCGCTGGCAGCGCTGAAGATGGCAAGCGCGAGCAGCAGTCGACGTCGCGAAGTGTGGGTGACGGCACGCGAGGCGAGAGTGCCAATGTTGTCTGAAGAGGTCATGATTCGGTCCTGAAAGACGGGGTGAGGGTTCTGTGTGGGTTCGACTGCACGGGCAAGCCTGAATACAAACTCGCTGTTGGCAAGCTGGTGCGGGGCCCGAGGTGTCGGTGATCTCCGCCGTGTCGGTCGGCATCGCAACGCTTTGGGCTGAGAGTTGCACAAGCACCAGAGGCTGCTGCGCCAGATCGATCGGCAGACCAGCTGCCGGAGGCCAGGAAGCGGCTGGTCAGCAGGCTCACCACGCCTGCCTGCGCTGCGGCTAGATCGGCCACCACGCACACGACCGAGTTGTCCAGCAGGGTCGCCAGCGCACGCGAGCCTTGCACGGTCAATCGTTCGGCGAACAACTGCACCTCTGCATCCAGTGCTGCGGGTCCAGGTGTGCTGGCCATCTGCGAGGCAGATGGAACCGCCCGAGTAGGGCACGGCGCGAGAGCTGCTGATCACGGGCGCTCCGCATCGACGCGGCGACGAGCCAACTAGCCCAGGGCCTGCTGGAGGCGACCAGCCAGCACGACTGGCTGGTGCTCGTAGTAACGACCCCACTGGTCTGCATCGGCGCCCAGCGAGTCTGGATCGGCCAGCCCCAGCGCCAGTGGTGTGATGCCCAGGCGCAAGAACATGTGGCGCAGCCCAGTGGTCATCGTGCTGACCACCCATTCGAACGGCAGCGATTGCAGGTGCAAGGCGAGCAGGCCGATCAGGCGGCGTCCCTCACCGGCCCGCGCAGCAGACAGATGCCCGATCTCGACGATGCGATCACGCTGCGGCAACACATCGGGCGGGGTCGCCAGCAGCGATTCGATCGGCACCTTGAAGTAGCGTTCAAGGAACAGGGGTCCCTCGCCAGCGCTGCGGTAACCCGCGGCAGCAACGATGCCGCTGGCATCACGCAGGCTCACCAGCGTTGGGGTGAACTGCCGCACGTTGGCACCGTAGCGTTGGACGTAGACGCTGCGGATGAAGGCTTCGACATCGCCACGCTGCGGATCGCCGAGAGGGTGGATCGTCAGCGTCGGCTGGCCTTTGGGCTGGATCTCGCAGGGGCCATCCGGCACGCGATCGTGCGTGCACATGGCAGAGAACATGAAGACTCCCGAAGCGGACCGGAACAGCGGTCGATGCGCCATCGTGCGCCGCCACAATGAAGTCGAACTTAACCAAGCGGCCTGAATCAGGCTGCTATCGCTCCCGCGCACATCGCGGCCCGATGTGGTGAGGGTCAACGCGCCTTGATCTTCTCGAGCAGAGCTCGAGCCTCGTCTCGTCTGCCTGCATCACCGATCTCGCGCCCTGGTCGGGCAGGGGCTTGCAGCACGCGCTCGAGGTAAGCCGCCGCTTCCTGAGGGCGCCGTGTTTCGACCAGCAACTCACCGTAGTAGTAGTTGGGGTCGACGCCCTGCGGATTGATTGCCAGTGCGCGTTGCAGCAGTTCGCGGGCCTTGCCTTCGTCACCGAAACTCAGCGGCCAGCCAGGCAATTTGTAGTGCAGCGCGGCCAGACCGGTGTATGCGCCGCCGCCGACGGCGCTGGCGTCGATCTTCAGCGCGGCTTCGTAGAGTGCCTTGGCCCGCTTGGCCAGATCCAGAGAACCCAGATCGTCCTTCGCCTCGGCCCACGAGCTGACGATCACAGCCTCCCAGACCAGCGCCGGGCAGTGGCCTGGAAACTGGTCGGTGGTGCGGTGTGCTCTGGCGGCCAGCGCCTCAAAACGGCTGATCCGTTCTGCTGCGGGCGTCCGGTACTTGATGATTTCCCAGTCGTGCTGCAATTCGAGGACCGATTCATCCGCGCCAGCGAGGGCAGCGCGGGGCCAGCCGCTGACGATCACGAGCACCGCTGCGCAGCCTGACAGACAAAGCCACTGCCGCCGTTGCGCTGCGTGAGCAGGCAGCGTTGGTATCGTCGAGGGTTCGCTGATGTCCATCTGCCCGCTTTCTCGATGTCCTTACCGAAGCTCGCCCTTGCCGATCGGCAACAAGCGCATTGCCAGCGGGGCGTGAGCGTGGTTCAGTGGGCCGTGCCCGGCGCCCGTGTGCACCGGCGCGCCCGCCGCGATCGAAGCAAGCACATAGCCTCGCGATTCGGCCACCGCCTGTGGCAGGCTGATCCCGAGTGCCAGATGCGCCGCGATGGCCGACGACAGCGTGCACCCGGTGCCGTGGACGTTGCGGCTTGCAATCCGCGGCGATACCCAGCGCTGCGTGTGGCCGTTGCCAGTGGACAGCACATCGACGATCTCGTCAGAGTCCAGGTGCCCGCCCTTGAGCAAGACTGCTGGGGCGCCAAGCGCCAGCAGATCGCGGGTAGCGCCCTCGAACTCGGCAGCTCGGGTGACCGGCCGGCCCAGCAGCAGTTCGGCTTCGTCCAGATTCGGCGTGATCAACGTCGCGCGGTGAAACAACTCCTTCACCAGCACCTCTACCGTTTCCTGCGCCATCAGCCGGTCACCACTGGTGGCCACCATCACCGGGTCAAGCACCACGTGGGAGATGCGGTAGTCGTCCAGTGCCTGCGCCACCACGGCCACGACCTCTGGCGAGTGCAGCATGCCGATCTTGATCGCATCGGCACCGATGTCGTCCAGCACGGCACGGATCTGCGCGCGCAGCACCTCGGGTGGCACGCCGTGGATGGCGCTGACGCCCACGGTGTTCTGAGCGGTGATGGCGGTGATCGCCGTCATGCCGTAGCAGCCGAGCGCGCTGAAGGTTTTCAGGTCGGCCTGGATGCCGGCTCCGCCGCCGCTGTCGGATCCGGCGATCGACAACACGCGGGCGTAGCGAAAGCGGTGGGGCAGGGCGTTGCTGTCAGCGGCTTGTTCGACGTTGGTCATGACGAAAATTATGCGGGGGCGGCTGCATGAGCCTCCACACGGATCGCACGGTGGTGCTTGGGGCTGGCCTGATGGGTCGGCTGCTCGCCTGCGAGCTGGCGCGAGCAGGCCACACCGTCGATCTGTACGACGCCAGCGCGCGTGATGCGCCAGCATCTGCCGCCCATGTCGCGGCGGCGATGCTCGCGCCGCTGGCCGAGTCGGCGGTCACCGAGCTCGGTGTGGTTGGCATGGGTTGTCATGCGCTGGTACGTTGGCCTGAGCTGATCGCGACGCTGGGGGCGCCGGTGTTCTTCCAGCAGCTGGGCACGCTGGTGCTATGGCACCGGCAGGACGCAGCTGAAGCCACGCGCTTCCAGCAGCAACTGGCCAACACCACCCGCGCGATGCCCCAGCTGCCGGCGGTCGAGACCCTCGACGCCCGTGCGGTCGGCCGGCTGGAGCCGGCCATCGGCGAGCGCTTTGCGCAAGGCCTGTACCTGCCCGGTGAAGGCCAGCTGGACAACCGCGAGCTGCTGGCGGCGCTGCTGCATCGCTTGCAGACCCTCGGCGTGGCGCTGCACTGGAACAGCCCGCGTTCACCCGCCGACTTTTCCAGCCATGACGGCTGGCTGTTCGATTGCCGCGGACTGGGTGCGCGCAGCGACTGGGCGGCGCTGCGCGGCGTGCGTGGCGAGGTGATCCGGGTGCACGCGCCCGAGGTCTCGCTGGCCCGGCCGACGCGGCTGCTTCACCCGCGCTACCCGCTGTACATCGCGCCGAAGCCGGGTGGCGTTTTTGTCATCGGCGCAACCGAGATCGAATCCGACGATCTGTCGCCCGCCAGCGTGCGATCGACGCTGGAGTTGCTGAGCGCGGCCTACAGCGTGCACCCGGGTTTCGCCGAGGCGCGGGTGATCGAGATGGCCGCGCAATGCCGGCCGACGCTGCGCGACAACCTCCCGGCGCTGCGCTGGCTCGGCCCGCGCCGACTGCAGATCAACGGCCTGTACCGGCACGGCTTCCTGATCGCTCCCGCCATGCTCGATGCGGTGATGCAATGCGTAGAGAACGGTCACAGCGCGCTGGCCGAGCAGTTCGCGCTGCGCATTGATTCGGGCACGGGTGTCGTCACATGAAGATCCATATCAACAATCAGGCGCATGAGCTGCCGACCGGTGCCACACTGGCGGATGCGATCGCTGTCGTGCAACCTGCTCCGCCGTTTGCCGCCGCCATCAACATGAATTTCGTGCCGAATACGCGCTACCGCGAAACGCCGCTGCATGACGGCGACCGCATCGATGTGATTGCGCCGGTCACCGGCGGCTGAAGCGACTCCCTTTTTCATGACCACGATGTCCGACATCCCTATCTCCGCCGTCCACTCGGCGGACGACCCGCTGGTGCTTTATGGCCAGACATTCGCCAGCCGGCTGATGCTCGGCACCTCGCGCTACCCATCACCGCAGGTGCTTGAAGATGCAGTGCGGCGCGCGCGGCCGGCGATGTTGACAGCGTCGCTGCGCCGGCAGGGGGCGTCGAACGCCGAATCTGGCAATGCCTTCTGGCAACTGCTGCAGACCTTGGGCGTGCCGGTGCTGCCGAACACCGCCGGCTGCCACGGCATCCAGGAGGTCATCACCACCGCGCAGATGGCGCGCGAGGTGTTCGCCACCCCCTGGCTCAAGCTGGAACTGATCGGCGACGACTACACGCTCCAGCCCGACACGCTGAAGCTGGTCGAAGCCGCCGAATGGCTGATCAAGGACGGCTTCCAGGTGCTGCCGTACTGCACCGAAGACCTGGTCGTGTGCCAGCGACTCGTCGATGTCGGCTGCCAGGCGGTGATGCCCTGGGCCGCGCCGATCGGCACCGGGCGAGGCCCGGTCAACCCGTATGCGATGCAGGTGCTGCGCGAGCGGCTGGGGGTGCCGATGATCGTCGACGCCGGGCTGGGCCGGCCTTCGCATGCCTGTCAGGTGATGGAGTGGGGATACGACGGCGTGCTGCTGAACACCGCGGTGGCGCTGGCGCAGGACCCGGTGGGCATGGCCGGCGCGTTCGCCGATGCGGTACAGGCCGGCCGCTGTGCGTTTCATGCCGGTGCGATGGGCGAGCAGCAAGCCGCGCAGCCGAGCACACCTGTGCTGGGTACACCGTTCTGGCACCACGAATGAGCGCCTCGGTGGATGCAATGGCGCAGGCCATCGTCGAGGCGCACAGCGCGACCGTCGGGTTGCCTGTTTCCGACACCTCGCCCGCGGCGTATCACCACGCCGAACACGCCTATCGCGCCGCCAAGCAGGCGGCCCGCTTGCTGGGCTTCATCGAGGCCGATGCCGAATGCGTGGCGCTCGCGTGGCGTGCTCGTACCGTGCGTACCGGCGATTTCGATGCTGGCGCGTGGCCCGACGAGCCGATCGATTTCGGTCTCGCACCGCATCCACGTGCCGATGCCTTCGCCGCTTGCCCGCAGTCGCTCGGACTTTACGCAGTGCTGCCTGATGCCGCCTGGGTGGGCCGCATGGCGCAGGCTGGCGTGCCAACGGTGCAGCTGCGCTTCAAATCCGACGACGCGGTGGCCGTGCAGCGCGAGGTCGATATCGCGGTCGAAGCGGTGCGCGGTACCGGTGCCCGACTTTTCATCAACGACCACTGGCAGGCCGCGATCCGCGCGGGCGCCTATGGTGTGCACCTGGGCCAGGAAGACATCGCCACCGCCGACCTGAACGCGATCCGCAGCGAAGGCCTGCGACTGGGCCTCAGCACCCACGGCTATGCCGAGATGCTGCGCGTCGATCGCCTGAGTCCGAGCTACATCGCGATGGGCGCGGTCTACCCGACCAACCTGAAGGTGATGCCGTCAGCGCCACAGGGGCCGGGCCGATTGGCCGCCTACGCGCACCTGATGCGCGACCACGCACTGGTCGCGATCGGTGGTATCGACGAAGCACGGTTGCCCGAAGTCCTGGCCAGCGGCGTGGGTTCGGTGGCGGTGGTGCGTGCCCTGGTGGCGGCTGCACAGCCGGAGGCGGTCGCGGCAAAATGGCGGGCTTTGATCGACGCGGTAACTGCCGCACGGACCCACTGAGCCTTCCAGGAATCTGCATGAACACCGACACCCAGGCTGACACCGCAGCCGAATCCGAGCCCCTGAAAGTCCTTGCCTTCGACGTCTTCGGCACCGTGGTCGACTGGCACAGCGGCATCGCCCGCGCCGTCGATGCGCTGGGCCTCACGGTCGATGGCGACACCTTCGCGCGCGAATGGCGCGCCGGCTACAAGCCGGCGCTGGCCCGTGTCAATGCGGGCAGCCAAGGCTGGACCCGCTTCGACGACCTGCACCTGCAGATGCTCGACGAACTGCTGGCCCGCCACGGCATCACCCATCTGACCGATGAGCAAAAGCGCGAGCTGAACAGCACCTGGGAGCAGCTCGACCCCTGGCCCGACGCGATCGAAGGTCTGACGCGACTCAAAGAGGCCTACACGATCTGCTCGCTGTCGAACGGCAACCTCAGCCTGCTGTTCAAGATGGCGCAGCGCGCCGGGCTCCCGTGGGACACGATCCTGTCGGCGGAGACCTTCGGCGTGTACAAACCCGATCCGAAGCTGTACCTCGGCGTGGCCCGCGTCTGCGATGTGCAGCCGCACCAGGTGATGATGGTCGCCGCGCACCAGGACGATCTCGACGCCGCCCGCGGTTGCGGTTTGCAGACGGCCTACATCGAGCGCCCGCGAGAGTTCGGGCCGAACTGCTCCAACCCCGATCGGCCCGACCCGGCGAACACCCGCTTCGCCACCAGCCTGATCGATCTGGCCACGCAGCTCGGCTGCTGAGCCGCAACCCCGGCGCGCCGTGATTCCCGCAGCGCCGCCGGCCACCGAAGACACCACGCGTGTCGACGACCTGCGCATCGGCGCGGTGCGGCCGCTGATCTCACCGGCGCTGCTCCTCGACGAACTGCCCATGCCTGCGGCGGCGCAGGTTCTGGTGCGCGAGGCGCGTGACGCGGTGGCGGGGGTGCTCAACGGCGCTGACGACCGACTGATCGTCGTCGTCGGGCCGTGTTCGATCCACGACCACGGCGAAGCCATCGAGTACGCGCGCCATCTGAAAGCGCTCGCCGATGAACTGCGAGATGACCTGCTGGTGGTCATGCGGGTGTACTTCGAGAAGCCCCGCACCACGGTCGGCTGGAAGGGCTACATCAACGACCCGCGGCTGGACGGCAGCTTCCACATCAACGAGGGCCTGCGCCGAGCGCGGGCCTTGCTGCTCGACATTGCCGAGATCGGCCTGCCGGCAGGGACCGAATACCTGGATCTGCTGAGCCCGCAGTACATCTCCGATCTGGTGTCGTGGGGCGCGATCGGCGCGCGCACCACCGAAAGCCAGAGCCACCGACAACTGGCCTCGGGCCTGTCATGCCCGGTCGGCTTCAAGAATGGCACCGATGGTGGTGTGCGCGTGGCTGCCGATGCGGTGCTCGCGGCCCGCGCGCCGCATGCCTTCATGGGCATGACGAAGATGGGCCAGGCCGCCATCTTCGAAACCCGCGGCAATGCCGACTGCCATGTGATCCTGCGCGGCGGCAAGAAGCCCAACTACCACGCCGACGATGTGGCAGCCGCCTGCGAAGTGCTGCGCGCAGCGGGCCTGCGCGAGCAGGTGATGATCGATTGCTCTCACGCCAATTCCGAGAAGCGCCACCAAAGGCAGACCGAGGTGGCGCAGGACGTGGCCGCGCAGATGGCCTCCGGTGAAAAGCGCATTACCGGCGTGATGATCGAAAGCCACCTGGAAGCGGGCCGGCAGGATCTGGTCGCTGGCCAGCCGCTGACACGCGGCGTATCGATCACCGATGCCTGTCTGGGCTGGGCCGACACCGAGCCGCTGCTGCGCTTGCTGGCACATGCGGTGCAACGTCGCCGCGGTGGGGCTGAGGGCGAGTCGAACACCTGAGTTCCAAGCGCAACGATGCGACCGATTGCGCACCGAGTTCGGAAACACCGCATCCAGACGCGCCGGAGCCCGTTATACTCGCAGGCTGTTCCTCGATAGCTCAGTCGGTAGAGCGCCGGACTGTTAATCCGTAGGTCCCTGGTTCGAGCCCAGGTCGAGGAGCCAGAACAAGTGTCAAGAATGAAGGACCTGGAGGCGTGAGCCTCCAGGTCCTTTCTCTTTGTCCTGGCGCTTTATCAGGTCATGTAGCCAGCAGGTGGCGGCGGGTGAGCGCAAATCGGCGCCGAACGCGATGGGCCCAGCACGACCCACGGTCAGCAGGGCCAGCACGGACAGCGTGGCTCCTTCTTGCGCGAACTGCTGGATTGACGGAGATCAACACGCTCGCTCAGTCCGTACGGGACATTGCGTCTGTGACCGCCAGTCAACTGCTTGCCTACATCTCGGTGGCCTTGCTGCTGCAGGCGGTTGCTGGCGTGGCGTTCGCCATGTGGCGACGTACCGTGCCGGCGAGTGCGCCACAGTCAGCCGAGCACGAAGACGTCGTGACCGCGGTCAAAGGTGTCTGGTCGGGTTGGCGTGACTTCCGGGTCGTGCGCCGAGAGTTCGAGGATGCAGCGCAGACGCAGTGTTCATTCCACCTTCAAGCGGTGGATGGCGTGCCACTCACGCCATTCCAGCCGGGTCAGTACCTCACGTTCTCGCTGAAGCTGCCTGAGGGCGTTACTGGCGCGCTAGGCAGTGCACGCACCATCACGCGGTGCTATTCGCTGTCCGATCGGCCAGATACAGGGGGCTACCGAATCACCATCAAGCGCGCGCTCGCACCCGCTGACAGTCCGGAGTTGCCGCCGGGCCTGTCGTCCAGCTTTTTCCATGACCACGTGCACGAGGGTGATGTGCTTCAGGTCAAGGCGCCGTCGGGGTACTTCTTCATCGGTCCCGACGCCAGCGTTCCGGCCGTATTCATCGCCGGCGGCATCGGCATCACGCCGATGATGAGCATGCTGCGCTGGTGCACTGAAAAGCAACCCGAACGCCCGGTGCATCTTTTCTACGGCGTGCGCAGCAGCAGCGACCATGCCTTCAAGCGCGTGCTGGAGGAGCTTGCAGCCGCTCACGCTGCCTTCAAGCTGAACGTGGTCTACAGCAGCCCCACAGCCGATGACGTGCCGGGCCATGACTACCAGCACGTCGGCCACATCGACCTGGCCTTGTTGCGCCGCACCTTGCCCCATGGCCGTCACCAGTTCTACGTCTGCGGGCCGCCGCCGATGATGCGGAGTCTGGTGCCCGCCTTGCGCCAATGGGGCGTGCAAGGCGACGACATCCACTTCGAGGCCTTCGGCCCGGCCTCGGTGCTGTCGACAGGGCCGGTGAGCAACGAGCCGGCGGTGGCGAGTTCGGCGTCCGTCGAGGTGCGCTTCAGCCGCGCGGGCCGCACGCTGGTCTGGGACGGTCAAGACGCCAACCTGCTCGACTTCGCCGAACGCCACGGTCTGGCGGTGGATTCGGGCTGCCGATCCGGCAGTTGCGGCGCCTGCCAGACCCGACTGCTGTCAGGCATCGTCACCTACTCAGACAAACCTGATCACGAGATCCCGAGGGGCCACTGCCTGTTGTGCGTTGGCAAACCACAGTCGGCCCTGGTGCTGGATGCATGAGGAACGCGCCATGAGTTCCCTGCAAGCCCGCTTGTTCAGCCGCGAGGTGCTGCCGTTCTATCTCTCTCTCCTGGTGCTGGCCGCGGCCGCGCTGCTGTGCGACGCTGCATTGCACCTGCTGGACGCGGTGTGGATCGGCCGCTGGCTGGGCATCCCCGGCACGCTGATGATCCTCGGGTCTTTGGCTTACTCGCTGCGCAAGCGCAAGCTGATCCGGTCTGGCCAGCCCGTCAAGCTGCTGCGGCTGCACGAATACATGGCCTGGGCAGGCTCGCTGCTCGTGCTGGTGCACGCGGGCATCCACTTCAATTCGATCCTGGCCTGGTTGGCCACTGTGGCGATGATCATCAACGTTGCCAGCGGCTTGACGGGCAAGTTCCTGCTCGGCCGTTCGCGGCACCGCCTCGAAGAAGCGCGGCAGCGCATGCGAGCGCAGGGCCTGACGACCGAGCAGCAGTCCGAGCGCACCTACTGGGACAGCCTGACCTTCGACGCCGTCAAGCAGTGGCGATCGGTGCACTTTCCCATCACGCTGGCCTTTGCGGTGCTGGCGCTGGCGCACATCGTGGCCGAGTTCCTGTTCTGGGGCTGGAAGTGAAAGGCCGCTGGCTCTGGATCGTGATCAGCGCCAACCTGGCGGTGCTGGTGACGCTGGCATTTGTCTACCCGCATCTGATGCTGGCCCCTGGCGCGCTCGAGAAGGGCCACGCCGAACTGACCACCGATTGTTTTGCCTGCCACGCGCCCCTGCGCGGGGCCGCGGCAGAGCGCTGCGTGGTCTGCCATGCGCGGGCCGACATCGGCCTGCGCACGACCAAGGGCGCGGCCATCGTCCATGCCAAGCCGGTGAAGGTGTCGTTCCACCAGGAACTGAACGATCAGAACTGCATGGCCTGCCACAGCGACCACGCCGGCCCGAAGCTGACGCAGCGCAGCCGCAAGCCGTTTTCGCACGCCATGCTGCGCGTGGCGACACGGGACCGCTGCGACACCTGCCATGCCGCGCCGACCAACGACCTCCACAAGGCCCTGAGCGTTGGCTGCGGCACGTGCCACCAGACCGAAGCCTGGAAGCCGGCCACCTTCGACCATGACAAGTTCTTCCCGCTGGACAAGAACCACAACGCGACGTGCATCACCTGCCACGCTGGCAACAACTACAAGCAGTACACCTGCTACGGCTGCCACGAGCACACGCCGGCCAACATGCAGGCCAAGCATCGGGAGGAGGTCGGTACCGAGAATCTGGACAACTGCGTGCGTTGCCACCGCAATGCCCGTGGCGAGGGCGAGGGATCTGGTGAAGGCGGTCGAGACGGAAAACGTGGAGAGCGCGACTGAAGCACGTTGCGACAGGCGCGCCTGAAACCTTGAGGTACCAGCGTTCGACAACGCACCGACAGGCGTGGTGAAACAAGGGAAAGTGGTGGCTCTGCCATTTCAGGATGACACATCGAATGGAGGCGAGGGTCAAATGAATGATCGTGCTGAGGTGTCTCGCTATCTCAACGAGAGCATCTATCACTTCGAGCAGACAGCAGATCCGGTTTCTTCGCCGAGCGTGGTTGGCCATTCGCCTGCCTCCAAGCCGGCTCTCGGTGCTCCTCATCGCTAGCTGCAGGGAACTGTGCGCGTGGAATCGCCGCCTACCGAACATTCGACGAAGGGCCGGGTGATCAGGCCGCGGTCGGCGCAGTCCGTCATCGGCTGGAGGCGATGGTTTCCGGGCTTACAAACGTTGCAGCATTACGAGATGGCTTGGCTGCGGCACGACCTCGGTGCCGGCCTGGCCTTGACAGCGGTTCTGCTGCCCGTCGGCATCGCCTATGCGGTCGCCGCCGGTGTTCCGGCGATCAGCGGCTTGTACGCGACCATCTTCGGGCTGCTGGCCTACGCCCTGTTCGGCCCGAGCCGCGTGCTCGTGCTCGGCCCCGACTCTTCCCTGGTCGCGTTGATTCTGGGCGTGGTGCTACCGCTGTCAGGCGGGGATCCGCAACGTGCCGTGGCACTGGCCGGGATGATGGCGCTCGTGTCCGGCATGCTGTGCGTACTGGCCGGCACGGCGCGGCTGGGTTTCATCACGGAATTGCTGTCCAAGCCCATCCGCTACGGCTACATGAACGGCATTGCCCTGACGGTGCTGGTCAGCCAATTGCCGGCACTGTTCGGATTCTCGGCCGCAGGTGATGGCTTTCCAGGCGAGATTCGCGCCTTGATCGATGGACTGTGGGCCCATCGCTCGAACTGGGTTGCGTCTGCGCTTGGCCTCGGGACACTGACGGCGATTCTCCTGTTCAAGCGCTGGAATCGCCTGCCGGGCGTCTTGCTGGCTGTTGTCGGCGCCACCCTGATCGTCGTGTTGCTCAATCTGTCCACCAGCGCTGGGGTCCCGGTGTTGGGGTCCTTGCCGCAAGGGCTGCCGGCCATCTCGCTGCCACTGATCCGATCTGGCGACATCGTGCCGGTGTTGCTCGGTGGTCTGGCTGTGGCTCTGGTGTCGTTTGCCGACACGAGCATGCTGTCACGCGCCTATGCAGCACGTGTGGGCGGTGCCTCCAATCCGGATCAGGAGATGGTGGCACTGGGCGCGGCGAATCTGGCTGCGGGCTTGTTTCACGGCATCCCCATCAGCGCAAGTGCATCACGCACGCCGGTGGCCGAGGCGGCGGGTGCGCAGACCCAACTGGCAGGCGTGGTTGGTGCCATGGCCGTGGCGGGTCTGCTGATGTGGGCGCCAAAAGCTCCTTGGAAGTCTGCCCAAGGCCGCGCTGGCGGCGGTGGTGATTGCTTCGGCTCTGGCGCTGTTCGAGATCAACGACCTCCGGCGCATCTACCGCATCCAGCGATGGGAGTTCTGGCTGTCCATCGGCTGCTCGATTGGGGTTGTTGTGCTCGGGGCGATCCCGGGCATCGGGCTCGCCATCGTGATCGCAGTGATCGAATTTCTGTGGGATGGCTGGCGACCGCATTGCGCGGTGCTCGGGCGGGTTGACGGCGTCAAGGGCTACCACGACGTCACCCGCTATCCAGCCGCCCGCATCGTGCCGGGGCTGGTGCTGTTCCGCTGGGATGCGCCGCTGTTCTTCGCCAACGCGGAGTTTTTCCGTGAAAGCGTGCTCGACGCGGTGTCCAACTCTCCAACGCCGGTGCGTTGGCTGGTCGTTGGTGCCGAGCCGATCACCAGCGTCGACGTGACCTCGTCCGATGTGCTCAGTGAACTCGACACGACCCTGCGCCAGGCCGGCATCGACCTCTGCTTTGCCGAGATGAAAGACCCGGTCAAGGACAAACTCAAGCGCTTCGGACTCTTCTCGAGGCTTGGCGAGCAGCGCTTCTTTGCCACCATGGGCGAGGCCGTCAGCCGCTATCTTGAATCTGAGTCCGTCGCCTGGGTGGACTGGGAGGACCGTGCAGGGGACTCGGCAGACGACACTGCTCGCGCATTTCTGCCGTGACCAGGAATGCGGGTCTTGAATGGCCAGGCCTTCTGTCAGCCGTCCCGCATCAATGCCACGCCCTTGATCTGCGCGTGCAGCGCATCGCCGGGTTGCAGATTCAGCGCGTCCAGGCTCCTGTTGGTGATGCGCGCCAAGAGCGTCCAGTGGGCTTGCTGGTCACCGTGGCCAACCCGCAGGCTGAGCAGCGCGGTGCTGGGCTCGCGCTGCACGCTGTCGATCACCACCGGCAGCACGTTGAGGATGCTGGTCTCGGTGGGTCGCTGCCGCGTCACGCTGACATCGCGGGCGAGGATGCGCGCGCGCACCTGTTGGCCCGGCAGTCCAGGCGACGGGCCGACCCACATCGAGCTGCCGTTCAACGCAATGCGCGTCATGCCGTGCAGCAAGTCGTGCTCGGCCACTTCGGCGGTGATCACCACGCCCGCGTCGTCGAGCCGGGCCAGTGGCAGGTCGGCGCGCGCCATCAGGTCGGTCAGCGCACCGGCCGCGTCGACGCGCCCATCGCGCATCAGAACCAGGTGGTCCGCCAGTCGGGCGACCTCGTCCATGGCATGGGTGACATAGACGATCGGCAGCGCCAGTTCGCGTTGCAGGCGCTCGAGGTACGGCAGGATCTCGGCCTTGCGCGCTGCGTCCAGCGCGGCCAGCGGCTCGTCCATCAGCAGCAGCCGCGCGCCGGTCGCCAGCGCGCGAGCGATCGCCACGCGCTGCCGTTCCCCGCCCGAAAGCGTGGTCGGGCGCCGCGCTTGCAGGTGCCCGATGCCCAACAGTTCGATCACCGCATCAAGTGCGATGCGGTCACGCTCACCCGTGGCGCGCTTTCGTCCGTAGTTCAGGTTGCCGCGCACATCGAGGTGCGGGAACAACGCAGCGTCCTGGATCACATAGCCGAGCGGCCGGCGGTGCGTGGGTACGAAGCAGCCGGTGGCATCGTCCTGCCACACCTGGTCGTCCAACGCGACACGGCCGGCCGCACGATCGAGCCCGGCCAGGGCTCGCAGAACGGTCGTCTTGCCACAGCCTGAGGGGCCGAACAGCGCGGTGATGCCCCGCGACGGCAGCGCGAGCGCGACCTCCAGCTGGAAGTCCCGCCGTTGCAGGGACAAGCGCACATCGATCATCGGGCAGGCTGTGCCTCGTCGCGCGCAGGTCGGTTGACAACGTACAGCGTCACCAGCACCACCAGCGAGAACACCACCATGCCAGCTGCCAGCCGGTGTGCTTCGGCGAATTCGGCCGCCTCGACATGGTCGTACAGCGCCACGGACAGCACGCGCGTCTGGCCCGGGATGTTGCCGCCGATCATCAGCACCACGCCGAACTCGCCCACCGTGTGCGCGAAACCGAGCACGCTGGCCGTGACGAAGCCCGGCCGCGCCAGCGGCAGCGCAATGCTCGCGAAGCGGTCCCATGGAGACGCACGCAGCGTGGCTGCGGCTTCCAGCAGTCGCTCAGGGATGGCCTCAAAGGCCTGCTGCAGCGGCTGCACGACGAAGGGCATCGAGTACAGCACCGAGGCCACGACCAGCCCGCCGAAGGTGAAGGGCAGGCGTCCGATGCCTAGCCACTGGGTGAACTGCCCGACCGGCCCGTGAGGCCCCATCATCAGCAGCAGGTAGAAGCCCAGCACGGTCGGCGGCAGCACCAGCGGCATCGCCACCAGCGACGCCCACAGCGGCTTCCACGCCGATCGGGTGCGCGCCAGCCACCACGCGAGTGGTGTGCCGAGCAGCAGCAGCAACAGTGTGCTCAGGCCCGCCAGCTCGGCGGTGAGACGGATCGCGGCCCAGGTCTCGGCGCTCACGGCAGTTGCACCCAACCTGACGTGACGCGGTTCATGGTCCGTAGCCGTACGACTGGATCACCGCCTTCGCCGCCGGGCTCTTCAAGTAGGCCAGCAGTGCCGCCGCGGCTTGGTTCTTCTCGCCTGTCTTGAGCAGCACCGCGTCCTGGCGTATCTCGCCGTACAGCGTGGGAGGCACCAGCCAGTAGGAGCCCGTTGCGGGCTTGCCGGGCACCGCCACCTGCGACAGCGCGACAAAGCCGAGTTCGGCGTTGCCGGTGGCTGCGAACTGATAAGCCTGTGCGATGCTTTCGGCGGTCACCAGTTTCGGCGCCACCGTCTCACCCAGGCCACGTGCCTTCAGCACCTCGAGGCCAGCCCTTCCGTAGGGCGCCAGTTTCGGGTTCGCGATCGCCAGGTGCGCATAGTTGCCAATGGTGAGCACTGCACCCTGGTCGTCCACATAGCCGGGCTGTGCGCTCCACAGCACCAGCTTGCCGATCGCATAAGTGAAGCTGCTGTCAGTCACGCCATAGCCCTCGGCCATCAGCTTGCGAGGGGTCTCGTCGTCTGCCGCGATCAGCACCTCGAACGGCGCGCCGGAGATGATCTGCGAGTAGAACTTGCCGGTGGAACCCGACGACACCCTCAGGGTGTGGCCGGTGGCGGCAGTGAACCCTTCGCCGATCTTCGCCAGCGGGCCGGCGAAGTTGGCAGCGACGGCCACCGTGACCTCGTCGGCGTTCGCATCCATTGAGAGCACGGCGCTGGCAGCAGCGATCCACGCCGGCAGAACTCGGATGCTCGGTGCCCTCAAGTCATGACTCCCTGGTGGTTCAGTCGATCACGGCCAGGATCACGCTGGACGCATTGAAAGCGGCGCAGGCGCGCCGATGCTCTGCCCTAGCGCGGCGACCGAATCGCGCGTGACTACCGCTACTGTCGTGCAGCCACGTCCCAGGTCCAGACGCTCTCCCGATTTACAGGTCACCACTGCCGCCAGCATGACCACCTGTGCTGCGCTCGGCGCTTCCAGGACACCCCAGGGCAAGGGCGTTTCAGTTGCCCCGGGACCGCTGGTGCAGCAAAAACCTGTCGAGCAGTTGCGAAGCCTGCAACTCGGCTGACACGGCGCTGCTCAGCGACGATTGCGACAGCCCGGACAGTTCGTAGTGCATGTTCTCGTACAACTCGGCTGTCGACGGATAGTTGTTCAGCAGGGTTGTCAACGCAATCTCCGGTAGTTTGGCAGACAAGGCCTGTTTGAGCCGCGACACCACGATCTGGTACTGCGCTGCATCGACCGGGTTGCCGCTCCGGTCGATGCGCTCGAGCAGATGGGCGAGCGCAAAGGCGGCATTGGCTGTGCTGCGTGGCGTTTGAACCAATGGTGTGGACATGCTGAACTCCCGTGGTGTCGATGTCATATAGATGACATCCAGTTGCGGGCGTGCGCAGAAAAGTCAAGCGGCCAAGGCGACGATGAACGGCAGTGACTCGCCGATCGAGGCATGCCACCCTGGCGCCGGGTGACTCAGGCGCCGGCTTGCGGCGTCGGGTTGCTCGCCTGATTCGCTTCACTGCCGGCTGGGCTGCGCTGCTTGGCCTGCCGTTTCAAGGCCTTCGCCCGTTTTTGCTTTTGTCTGCGGATACCGCGGTCTTTGTCAGCGCTCATGTCGATCTCGTGTGGTTGGATGAAGGGGAACACGGGGGCGTGCCTGACCTCAGGCTCGCCGCCTCGTGCCATGATTTGAGCATGTTCCAGTCCCTCAAAGATTTTTTCGATACGGTGCTGTCGCCGACGGCAGGCGACGACCCTGGTGCCACCGAGCATGCGCTTCGTCTCGCCACCGCGGTGATGCTGGTCGAGGTGATGCGTGCCGATGCCAGTTTCGAGGCCCGCGAACGCGAGGCGGTGCTGAACGCTTTGCGCGAGCGGTTTGCCCTCTCCGAAGACGAGGCATCTCGCCTGACCGAACTGGCCGTCACCACCGCTCGAGATGCCACCGATCTGTTCGCGTTCACCTCGCGCCTCAATGAGCATTTCGACATGCCGCAGAAGCTGCGCATGGTTGAGCACATGTGGCGCGTGGCCTATGCCGACGGTCACCTCAGCGCCCACGAGCGCCATGTGCTGTGGCGCGTTGCCGACCTGCTGCATGTGCCTCAGGGTGCATACGTCAATGCGCGGCTGCGAGTTCAGGAGGAAAGCAAGGCGACTCCCGGTTCTGAACGTGATCTGTAACGACTGAAACGCTTTCAGCCTGATTTCCCCTGCTCGTGCCCAGCCTGTGCACAGGGTTGTGCACAGGCGCTGGGTGTGGCGACTCTTATGATCTTCAGATGTCGGCACTGATCTCCTCACCCCCGTTTTCCAACCCATCGCCCCGCGGGGATGACGAGGTCGCGCGATTGCGGATACCCCCGCATTCGATCGAGGCCGAACAAAGCGTGCTGGGCGGCTTGCTGCTCGACAACAGCGCCTGGGACCGCGCAGGCGATCTGCTCACCGACAGCGACTTCTACCGCTTCGAGCACCGCGCGATTTACGCGGCCATCGGTGCGCTGATCAATGCCAGCAAGCCAGCCGATGTCATCACGGTGTTCGAGCAACTGCAAAGCCTGGGCAAGGCTGAGGAGTGCGGTGGGCTGGTGTACCTGAACGCTCTGGCGCAAAGCGTGCCGAGCGCGGCCAACTTGCGCCGCTACGCCGAGATCGTTCGCGAGCGGGCAGTGCTGCGCAAGCTGGTTTCGGCCAGCGACGAGATAGCCACCAGCGCGTTCAACCCGCAGGGCAGGGCGGTGTCGGAAATCCTCGACGAGGCCGAGGCGAAGATCTTCAAGATCGGCGAGGAAGGCTCGCGCTCCCGCCAGGGCTTTCAGTCCATGGATTCGCTGGTCGTGCAGCTCCTGGACCGGGTGACCGAGTTGCATGAGAACGGCGCCGAAGAGGTGACCGGCGTGAGGACCGGCTACTTCGACCTGGACCGCATGACGGCCGGCTTCCAGCCCGGTGACCTGATCGTGCTGGCCGCCCGGCCGTCGATGGGCAAGACCGCGTTGGCGCTCAACATCGCCGAACATGTGGCCGTGCAGGAAGGCCTGCCGGTCGTCATCTTCTCGATGGAAATGGGTGCCGCACAGCTGGCCTTGCGCCTGGTCGGATCGCTGGGTCGGATCGACCAGCAGCACCTGCGCACCGGTGCGCTGAAGGACGACGAGTGGGGCCGGCTGACCGAGGCGATCGAGAAGCTCGGTAGCGTCAGCATGTTCATCGACGAGAGCCCGGCGCTCACGCCCAGTGAGTTGCGCGCCCGCGCGCGGCGCCAGGCACGCCAGTGCGGCAAGCTCGGGCTGATCGTCGTTGACTACCTGCAGCTGATGAGCGGCAGCGGCGGCAGCAACGAAGAGAACCGCGCCACCGTGATCGGCGAGATTTCGCGCGGGTTGAAGTCGCTGGCGAAGGAGTTGCAATGCCCGGTCATCGCGCTGTCGCAGCTCAATCGCAGCGTCGAGTCACGCACTGACAAGCGGCCGATGATGAGCGACCTGCGGGAGTCCGGTGCAATCGAACAGGACGCCGACGTCATCATGTTCATCTACCGCGACGAGTACTACACGAAGGAAGCCTGCAAGGAGCCGGGCGTGGCGGAGGTCATCATCGGCAAGCAGCGCAACGGGCCGACGGGGACGGTGAAGCTGACGTTCCTGAAGCCCTTGACCAAGTTCGACAACTTGGCGCCAGGCAGTGCCGGCGGTGATTACTGAGTGGGTGTCAGGCCGGCGCTGCCTCTGCAGCCCGCAAGTTCAGCCCGCCTGCGGTTCGACCGGTTGATTGACCCAGTCCTACCTGCGTGCCCTTGGTGCAGTAGCGCTGCTTCAGGTCGTTGATCTGCTTGGCCATCGACTCGTGCTGGGCGATCTTGGCTGCGTGGCGCTTGAGTACGGCAGCGGCGAGTTCGATGAGCTTCGCGTTCAGGGTCTCGCCGCCCTTGGTCAGCAGTGACTCGACGGCCAGACCTGGCGAACCTGTCAGGCTGTGGGTCATGGCCTTCTCCGCCATCTGCGTGATCGTCTGCAGCCCCTCGCGGATGGCAGCGGCGTAAGTTGGGTCGTTTCCACAGGCACTGCACAGCATTTCGCTCGAGGCCTTCGACACGCAGAAGCGCTTCGCGATGCTGCTCACCCAGGCCTCGGCCTCGGGCAACTGGATCTCGGTCTGGCGCAACCGGCCAATCACGGCGAGCATGTTGGTCGCTGCCTCGAAGTCGAAGTCCTTGTGCTGGAGTTCGTCGGCCAGTTCTCTCACCAACGCGACACACTCGGCGACCTTGCGCGAGCGCAAGGTCTGAAACACTTGAGCGACGCGCAGGAAGCGGACGAGGCGGCTGCTGTCGGGGCGACGCTCGACGGCCAGCGTGAGCGTAGCGACGGTGCGCGCAAGTTCCTTGTTGTCGGCTTGGTCGAAGTACAGCATCGACAGCATGACCAGCGTCTGGCAGTCGAACATCTTCGAACTGAGCCCGAGGCGCACGGTCCGCTCCAGCGCCGAGATCGCTTCATCGGATTGCCCCATCAGGAAGGCGAGCATGCCGGTCTTCTGCAGCCGGCTGATGTTCTGCGGCGTGATGGCGGAGGCCTTGGTGTAGGTCTCCAGGGCACTCGCGAGGTTGCCTTGCTCGACCTGCACCCGACCCATGACGTCGTAGGCATCGCCGAAGCTCGGTTGCTCGGCAATCAGGCTTTCCAGGGTGCGTATCGCCTTGGGCAGTTCACCTGTCTCGACTTCCACCCGCGCGAGCCCGAGCTTGGCCCAGGGCAGCGCCTGCGTTTGCTGGACAGCCTCGTAGAGGGTGCGTGCCGAGGCGTGGTCCTCGACGCGCAAGTACAGTTCGGCGCCGATCCGCGCGGCGTACAGCCAGAACTCGCCGCGGTCCAGAAAGCGCTGCATGCACAGTGCTGCCGCCGCTGCAAAGTGTCCCGCTTCGATGGCTTCGAAGATGTCCTTCAGTACGGACTTGCGGTAACGCGCCTGCAGTACGCGTTGCTCGAGCGCTGCAGCAGAGTGTGGCTTGATGAGGTAACTGTCGAGCGCAGCTTCCGCAGCTTCGGCCACGCTCACGTACGACCGTTCGCCGGTGACCATCACGAAGACGGTCGAAAAGGGCAACAACTGAGAACGTCGCAAGTCGTCGAGCAGATCCCTGCCCGAGATCGGCGAGTTGTCGAAGTGGTAGTCGCAGATGACGATGTCAAACGTGCGCTTCTCCAGCATCTTGCGGGCATCGTCTGCCCTGCTGGTCTGCGACACCTGCCCGACCCCGATGTCGCGCAGCATGTTCGTCAGGATGCTGCGCGAGGTCGGGTTGCTGTCGATCACCAGCGCCTTGCAGTCTTCGGCTTCTTGGCGGGTCAGTCGCATGGCTTGTCGATATCCGGTCGTCGGTTACCGAATATCGGCCCACGCGGCGTTCACTTGAAGATGTCTTTGACCCGATCCGACCAGGACTTCGAGTTCGGCGAGTGCTTGTCCCCGCCTTTCTGGAACGACTCTTCCAGTTCCTTGAGCAGCTTGCGCTGGTGCTCGGTCAGCTTGATGGGCGTCTCCACGGTGACATGGCAATACAGGTCGCCCGGGTAGCTGGAGCGCAGCCCCTTGATGCCCTTGCCGCGCAGGCGGAAGGTCTTGCCGTGCTGGGTGCCTTCGGGCAGATCGATCTCGGCCTTGCCATTGAGCGTGGGCACCTGGATCTGCCCGCCCAGCGCCGCGGTGATCATGCTGACCGGTGCGGTGCAGTGCAGGTCATCGCCATCGCGCTCGAAGATCTCGTGCTGCTTGACGCGGATCTCGATGTACAGATCGCCCGGTGGTCCGCCATTGCTGCCCGGTTCGCCGTTGCCAGCCGATCGGATGCGCATGCCTTCGTTGATGCCGGCCGGAATCTTGACCTCCAGCGTCTTCGTCTTCTTGATCCGCCCCTGGCCGCTGCAGGCGGTGCAGGGCTCGGGAATCACCTTGCCGGCGCCACGGCAGGTCGGGCAGGTCTGCTGGATGCTGAAGAAGCCCTGGCGCATCGTGACCGCACCCGAACCATTGCAACTGCCGCACATCTTCGCGCTGGTGCCTGGCTTCGCGCCGCTGCCCTTGCAGGTCTCGCAGCTTTCGTAGGCCGGGATCCGGATCTGGGTTTCCTTGCCAGCGGCCGCTTCTTCCAGCGTGATTTCCATCTGGTACGACAGATCGCTGCCGCGGAACATCTGCTGGCCGCCGCCACCCCGGCGCTGGCCCCCGCCACCGCCAAAGATGTCGCCGAAGATGTCGCCGAAGGCCTCGGCGAAGCCGCCCATGTTGTCGCCACCGGGGCGGAAGCCGCCACCCATGTTGGGGTCGACGCCTGCATGGCCGTACTGGTCGTAGGCAGCGCGCTTCTGCGCGTCGGAGAGCATCTCGTAGGCCTCCTTGGCCTCCTTGAATTTTTCTTCCGCCTTCTTCGCGTCGTCGCCCTGATTGCGGTCAGGGTGGTGCTTCATCGCCAGCTTGCGATAGGCCTTCTTGATGTCTTCCTCGGACGCGGTCTTCGCCACGCCCAGGATCTCGTAGTAATCGCGCTTTGCCATCGATTCATCCGTCACGCCGCAGCGTCTGGTTCAAAACAAGAACGCCGCGTCGGGCCTGCGCTTGCGCACGAGCACCCTGACGCGGCGAGGTCACCGGGTCACCCCGGCGCCGATGTGTCATCGAGTTCGTGTCATTTTTTCTCTTTGACTTCGGTGAACTCGGCATCCACCACATTGTCGTCGGCAGGCTTGTCGGCCGGTGCCGCTGATTGTGGCCCGGCCCCCGCACCGGCGGCGCCTCCGGCTGCAGCGGCAGCTGCTTGCGCGTCGGCATAGACCTTTTCGCCCAGCTTCTGGCTGGCCGTCATCAAGGTCTCGGTCGAGGCCTCGATGGTGGCCTGGTCTTCGCTGGTGAGTGCGGCTTCGGCGTCCTTCAAGGCTGCTTCGATCTTTTCCTTCTCGCCGGCGTCGAGCTTGTCGCCATGTTCGGCCAGGCTCTTCTTGACGCTGTGGATCATCGCGTCGGCCGAGTTGCGGGCCTGGATCAGACCGAGCTTCTTCTTGTCCTCGGCGGCGTTCAGCTCGGCGTCCTTCACCATCTGCTGGATCTCGGCTTCGGTCAGACCCGAGTTGGCCTTGATGGTGATCTTGTTTTCCTTGCCGGTGCCCTTGTCCTTCGCACCCACATGCAGGATGCCATTGGCATCGATGTCGAAGCTGACTTCGATCTGCGGCGTTCCGCGGGCGGCCGGCGCAATGCCCTCGAGGTTGAACTCACCCAGGCTCTTGTTGCCTGAGGCCATTTCGCGCTCGCCCTGGTAGACCTTGATCGTCACCGCCGGCTGGTTGTCGTCGGCTGTGGAGAAGGTCTGCGCGAACTTGGTCGGAATGGTCGTGTTCTTCTGGATCATCTTGGTCATCACGCCGCCGAGCGTCTCGATGCCGAGCGACAGCGGCGTCACGTCGAGCAGCAACACGTCGGTGCGGTCACCGGCCAGCACCTGACCCTGGATCGCTGCGCCCACGGCGACGGCTTCATCAGGGTTGACGTCCTTGCGCGGCTCGCGGCCGAAGAACTCCTTGACCTTTTCCTGCACCTTGGGCATGCGGGTCATGCCACCCACCAGGATCACGTCGTTGATGGCACTGACGGCCACGCCTGCATCCTTGATGGCAGTGCGGCACGGGGCGATGGTGCGCTCGATCAGGTCCTCGACCAGCGCTTCCAGCTTCGCGCGGCTGAGCTTGATGTTCAGGTGCTTCGGGCCGGAGGCATCGGCGGTCACGTAAGGCAGGTTGATGTCGGTCTGCGCGCCGCTGGACAGTTCGATCTTCGCCTTCTCGGCGGCTTCCTTCAGACGCTGCAACGCCAGCACATCCTTGCCCAGATCAACACCTTGCTCCTTCTTGAACTCGGCAATGATGTAGTCGATGATGCGCTGGTCGAAGTCCTCGCCGCCGAGGAATGTGTCGCCGTTGGTGGACAGCACTTCGAACTGCTTCTCGCCATCGACATCGGCGATCTCGATGATCGACACGTCGAAGGTGCCGCCACCCAAGTCATAGACGGCAATCTTGCGGTCGCCCTTTTCGTTCTTGTCGAGGCCGAAGGCGAGTGCTGCCGCGGTTGGCTCATTGATGATGCGCTTGACATCCAGCCCGGCGATGCGGCCAGCGTCCTTCGTCGCCTGACGTTGCGCGTCGTTGAAGTACGCGGGCACGGTGATGACGGCTTCGGTGACCGCTTCGCCCAGGTAGTCCTCGGCGGTCTTCTTCATCTTGCGCAGGATTTCAGCGCTGACCTGCTGTGGCGCGATCTTGTTGCCGCGCACCTCAACCCACGCATCGCCGTTGTCGGCAGCGGCGATCTTGTAGGGCATCAGATCGATGTCCTTCTGCACTTCCTTCTCGGTGAACTTGCGGCCGATCAGGCGCTTCACCGCGTACAGCGTGTTCTTGGGGTTGGTGACGGCCTGACGCTTCGCCGAGGCGCCGACGAGGATCTCGCCGCTGTCCTGGTAGGCAACGATCGAAGGTGTGGTGCGTGCACCTTCGCTGTTCTCGATCACCTTGGTGGTGTTGCCTTCCATGATCGACACGCATGAGTTGGTGGTGCCGAGGTCGATGCCGATGATTTTTGCCATGTCGAAATCTCCTGAAAATTGAAACTGGCTTGATGACGAGTTGTGGATAACTCTGTGTTTATCAAGGGGTGCGGTGCACCGCGATCCGATCAAGTGAAGCTATTTGGGGGCGGTGACGGTGACCAGCGCCGGGCGCAGCACGCGGTCCGAAATGAGGTAACCCTTCTGAAGCACGGCCACCACGGTGTTGGCCTCCTGGTCGGCTGGAACGACGCTGATCGCCTGATGCTGATGGGGGTCGAACTTGGCGCCGGCAGCCGGATTGATCTCAATGACTCGGTTGCGCTCGAGGGCGCTCGACAGTTGTCGCAGGGTCGCGTGCACGCCTTCAAGCAGCTGTTCAGGCGTTGCGCTGGGCAGGGCAATCGCTGCTTCCAGACTGTCCTTCACCGGCAGCAGGCTCTCGGCAAAGCCTTCGACGGCGAACTTTCGCGCTTTCGAGATCTCGTCTTCGGCGCGTCGGCGGGTGTTCTCGGCTTCTGCCTTGGCGCGCAGGTAGGCGTCGGCCACTTCCGCATGCTTGGCTTCCAGTTCGGCAAGTTTTGAAGCAACGTGGGCGCTGTTGCCATCTGACGACGTGGATCCGATGGCGCCGTTAGGGTTGGACGGTTCGGAGTCTGCGGGTGCTTGCGGTTCGTTTTGGCTCATGTCGACTGAATTCCCTTCAGCCTTCGACGTGAGGTTGATTCCCCATCTTTCAAGAGGGACTTTGTGAGGATCTCGCGATCATGCCTCGATCGGCTTCATTCGCTGTCGACCGAAGCGCTCCAGCGATTCCAGTCGGCCAGCTTGCGGCGATCGCGCTTGGTCGGGCGACCTTGCTCGATGGCGAGGGAAGGCTCGGCCGATTCGCGCCGCTCGCGGGCCACCTTCTCACGCAGCGCGATGCTCTCCGCGGTTTCCGCATACAAGGTCTGAGCGACCGGTGCCGGACCGCGGATCTCGCTCAGTCCCACGACGACGATGGTGCGCAGCACGGGCCCCTGCCTCAGCTCGATGCGGTCGCCCGCGCGCAACTCCCGCGATGGTTTGGCCGGCTGCGCGTTGACGCTGATCCGGCCCTTGCCGATCTCGTCTGTGGCCAGGCTGCGGGTCTTGTAGAAGCGGGCGGCCCACAGCCACTTGTCGAGTCTCAAGCGGCTAACCCGTCCATCGTGTCGTCTGTGGCGCTGCCCGCTTCAGCGCTCGGCCCCGAGCGCGAGGGCGCGCTCGCGTTGGTCAGCCAGCAGGGCGGCGTCTGGTGCCGTGCTGCAGTTCCAGCCTTGCAGATGCGTGATCGCGATATTGGTCAGTGCGAGCAGCCACTCGTGCTGGTCGTTCAGACAAGGCAGGTAGTTGAATTCAGTGCCGCCGGCACTCATGAAGGCGGCACGGGCTTCCTGGGCAATTTCTTCCAGCGTTTCGAGGCAGTCGGCCGGGAAACCGGGACACATGATGTCCACCCGCTTCACCCCTTGTGCTGCCAATGCGATCAGCGTGGGTTCGGTGTAGGGCTGCAGCCATTCGGCCTTGCCAAAGCGACTTTGGAACGTGACGACGAGTTCGACAGCGCTCAGACCCAGTCGCTCACCGAGCAGGCGTGCCGTTTTCAGGCACTGGCAGTGGTAAGGGTCGCCGAGCAACAAGGTGCGACGCGGTACACCATGAAAACTCAGTACCAGGCGATCTGGCCGGCCGCTTTGCTTCCAGTGGTCTGTGACGCGCTTGGCCAGCGCGGCGATGTAGCCCGGGTCGTCGTGGTATTGGTTGACGAAGCGGAACTCCGGCAGCCAGCGTGAAAGCCTGCTCCAGTTGGATACAGCGTCGCTGACGCTGGCAGTGGTCGGGCCGGAATACTGCGGATACAGCGGCAGCACGAGTACGCGGGTGATGCCGGCGGCCCGGAGCTCGTCCAGCACTGCCGCAATGGCCGGCGATCCATAACGCATCGCCGGACGCACCAGCACGCGGTGCCCGCGTTCTCCCAGGTATCCCTGCAACATTGACGCCTGTTTGCAGGTCCAGACCTTCAGCGGCGAACCTTCGTCGGTCCAGATGGTGGCGTACTTGGCCGCCGATTGCTTGGGCCGTACCGGCAGGATCAAACCGTTCAGGATGAACCACCAGACCAGGCGCGGAATCTCAACGACCCGTGGATCGCTCAGGAATTCCTTCAGGTAACGACGCAGCGCAGGTGCCGTGGGTGCGTCAGGAGTGCCCAGATTGCACAACAGCACCGCCGTGGTCGGCGTGACAGGCTTGCCGTGTTCGTGGGCGGGTTCAGGAGCAAAGGGCATGCGGGGTCCGCAGAAGGGCAGTCCGCGATTATCGATGCATGCCGTTGGCCTGACCAAGCTCAAACCCACAAAGTGCTGCTCTGCAGGGCACGGACGCGCTCAGAGCTGTGTGGGAGGCTGCCTGGAGGTTTCGGCGAAGCGCAGTACCTCGAATCGGACACAGGGCGCCGTCGGGTCTGACGGCGAGGTGCCGAGTCCGACTACCCCGCTTCCGTGCAGCGTGCAGGTGCCGCGTCGAAGGGTGACCACTTCAGTCTCCCCGGTGAATCGCACATAGGTGCCGTTGTAGCTGAGGTCCGACAGCTGAAAAGCCCCGCCGTGCCAGTCGATGCGCGCGTGGGACCGCGAGACTCTGTTGTCGTCGATGCAGTAGGTCGCCTGCGTGCTTCGCCCGAGAATCACTGGCATGCTGCTGCTGGCGAACACTTGGTTCACGTCAAGCCAGATCAGGCGTACGCCCTCTGGTTCGATGTTCGCCATGATGTCGCCGAAGGTGGTCGCTGCCATGTCAGCGAACTGCTGAGTCTCAAGGATGTGCACCTCGACCGGCTCGACCCGACCGCGCAACTGGATGTGATCGAGCCGGCGAAACTGGACCCGCTCGCAGGCTGGCAGCACGGCCAACACCGTGGAAGTTGCCAGCGTCTCGTTGTCGCCCGAATGCTCGAGCAGGCGCGCCGCGATATTCACGGCGTCGCCGAAGCAGTCGCCGGCCATCTCGACCACCTCACCGTACGCAAGCCCGACCTGGAGCTTCAGCGCCCGCCCGGGCGGCGCCACAACGGCCAATGGCTGAGAGGCGCCGCAGGACAGCGCGTCATGCATGTCGATGGACGCCCTGACGGCCGATTCCGCATCGGCAAAGGTCGCCATCAGGCCATCGCCCAGCGTCTTGACCAGTGTGCCGCCGCGAGCGACGACGACCCGTCCCAGCATGGAGATGCTTTGCGTCACCCATTGGGTGGCGATCGCATTACCCAGGGACTCGTACAGCCCCGTGCTGCCGCGCAGGTCGGCAAACAGAACGCAACACTCGATGGTTCGGGTCATCCGCAGCAAGCCGTGATCGAAGTCACAGTCTAGCTTCAACAGGCGAAAAAAAGCCCCACCTGACGGCGGGGCTGGTTGCTTCTTTGGAATCGTTTACAGGTTGTCCAGATACGTTCGCAATTTGTCTGAACGGCTCGGGTGCTTGAGCTTGCGAATGGCCTTGGCCTCGATCTGGCGGATGCGCTCACGCGTCACGTCGAACTGCTTGCCGACTTCTTCCAGCGTGTGGTCGGTGCTCATCTCGATGCCGAAGCGCATGCGCAGCACCTTCGCCTCGCGCGGGGTCAGGCTGTCGAGGATGTCCTTGACCACATCGCGGAGGCCGGCCTGCATCGCGGCCTCGATGGGCGCGGTGTTGTTGGTGTCCTCGATGAAGTCGCCCAGGTGCGAATCGTCGTCGTCGCCGATCGGCGTTTCCATGGAGATCGGCTCCTTGGCGATCTTCATGATCTTGCGGATCTTGTCCTCCGGGATCTCCATCTTCTCGGCCAGCGTCGGCGCGTCGGGCTCGAAGCCGAACTCCTGCAGGTGCTGCCGGCTCAGACGGTTCATCTTGTTGATCGTCTCGATCATGTGCACCGGGATGCGGATCGTGCGCGCCTGGTCGGCAATCGAGCGCGTGATCGCTTGGCGGATCCACCAGGTCGCATAGGTCGAGAACTTGTAGCCGCGGCGGTATTCGAACTTGTCGACCGCCTTCATCAGGCCGATGTTGCCTTCCTGGATCAGGTCGAGGAACTGCAGGCCGCGGTTGGTGTACTTCTTCGCGATCGAGATCACGAGGCGCAAGTTGGCCTCGATCATTTCCTTCTTGGCATCGCGCGAAGACTTCTCGCCCTCGTTCATGCGCTTGTTGATCTTTTTCAGATCGTCGAGCGGCACGACAGCCCGGGCCTGCTGGTCGGTCAGCTTCTTCTGAAGTTCCTGCACGGGTGGCAGATTGCGCGCCAGCACGGCGCTATAGGGCTTGTTGGCGGCGATCTCTTTTTCTGCCCACTTCAGGTTCAGCAGGTTCGGCGGGAAATGCTTGATGAAGTGGTCCTGCGGCATGCCGCACTTGTCGACCAGGATCTTGCGCAATTCACGCTCATAGCGGCGCACATCGTCCACCTGCGAGCGCAGGATGGCGCACAGCTTTTCGATTGTCTTGACGGTGAAGCGGATCGTCATCAGCTCGGCGCTGATGGCCTGCTGCGCCTTGCTGTAGGCGGGCGATTGATAGCCCTCCTTCTCGAAGGCCTTGCGCATCTTGTCGAAGTTGATGCGCAGGTTGGCGAACTTCGCCAGCGCCTGGGTCTTCAATTCTTCGAGCTTCTTGGTCAGCGCCTTGCTGCCGCCGTTGCCATCGTCATCGTCTTCTTCGTCGAAGAAGTCAACGTCTTCCTCGGCCACATAGTCGTCTGCTTCGCCTTCCGAGACGAAGCCATCGACCACTTCAGAGATCGTCATTTCGCCAGCGCCGATGCGGTCAGCGTAGGCGAGGATCTCGGCGATCGTCGTCGGCGAGGCGCTGATGGCCAGCATCATGGACTGCAGGCCACCTTCGATGCGCTTGGCGATTTCGATCTCGCCTTCACGGGTCAAAAGTTCGACCGTGCCCATCTCGCGCATGTACATGCGCACCGGGTCGGTGGTGCGACCGAACTCGGAGTCGACAGTAGACAGCGCCGCCTCGGCTGCTTCCTCGGCCTCTTCCTCGGTCGCGGTGGTGGTGCCGCCGCCGGCGATCAGCAGCGTCGCTGCATCCGGAGCCTGCTCATAGACCGCGATGCCCATGTCGTTGAGCATCGACACGATGGCTTCGAGAATTTCGTTGTCGACCAGCTTTTCCGGCAAGTGGTCGTTGATTTCCTGGTGTGTCAGGAAACCACGCGTCTTGCCCATCTTGATGAGCGTTTTCAGCTCCTGGCGGCGCTTGGCTACTTCCTCTTCGGTCAGCGCCGTCTCGTCGAGACCGAACTCGCGCATCAGCGCACGCTCCTTGGCGCGCGAGACCTTCATGCGCAGCGGTTTTGCCTTGGCTTTCTCGGCGTCGTCAGCGACCTCGACTTCTGGCTCGCCTTCGAGGTCGCCTTCGATGTCAGAGAAGTCTTCCTCGACCAGTTCAGCCTTTTTAGCCTTTGCGTCGACCTTCGCAGGCTTGCGGCCTTTTTTGGCCTTGTCGTCCGCTGCAACGGCCTTGGACGCGGTCTTCGCTTCGGTCTTGGACGCTGCAGGCTGCTTGACTGCAGCAACCTTCTTGTCACCGGATTTCTCTGTGGCAGCCTTTGCAGGGGTGGCCGGTTTGACAGCCGCCGTCGGCGCGCTTTTCTTCGCAGTCATGCAATTCCTAAATGGGGCGGGAAAACACCGCCATGGTCTCTACAGATGGAGTCGAGCGCGTCGTTCGACAAGCTCGGCATTCAGCGAATTGAAGTCAGAATTCACCGACCATGACGCCAGGTCACCTCGGCAATCACGCCCGTGAATGGGTCGTCAGGGTGGATGCTGCTGCAGTCGCTGAGAAGTGCAGCAATTGCAGCGCAGCTGTGGATTATACCATTTTGCAAGCTCGATTGAAGGTCTGGCTGGGCTCTCCGCGAGACGCGGCGTGTCTCAGATGGGCTGAGGCGGGGCCTTGGCCAACATGGCTTTCAGGCGCGCTCGGCTTTGCATCAAAGACGCACTGCGCGCCAGGATGTCTGGCGACATCAGGCCCGATTCGAACAGCAGCTTGAGCTCATGGTCGACCTCCTGCAATCGCAGCTGATCGAGCAGAAGATCCATCTGTAGTTTGAGGTCTGTATGCGTCTCCGGATCGTGGAGTCGGGCGATCCGATTGAGCGTGACCTGTGCACGCTCGTCGGCCCCTACGCAGCGGGCGATTTCATCGTGCAACGCTGCGGGATTCATCGGCCCATGGTCGTGCAGGCAGCGCTCGACGCATGCGAACAAGGCGGCGTAGGGCTCAGCCTGGTCGGCCAGCAGATTGTGCGCATCGCCATCGAGCTCCCACCACAGTTCAGCGCGATGCAGCATCAACCACAAGACGCGATCCAACTGGTTTGCCGTGCCCTGGCGCGCGGCCCGGATCAATCGGCGTGGCGGCGTTGCAGCAGCGTCCCCAGCACTTGCGCGGGATTTCGGCGCTCCAGCCTGCCAAAGGTTGGTCAACTCGCTGGCTTCGAGTGTGGCGATGCCGGCCAGTTCGCCGAGCAACTGACGCTTCAAGGCGCCGTCGGGCAGGGCCGTCCAGAGCGGACGTGCGATCGCGAGAAAGCGTGCTCGGCCTTCGGCCGCTCCCATGTCGCAGCCTTCTTGCGCAACGGCGACCAACTGGCGCGACAGCGGCACTGCTTGCTCAATGCAGCGTCTGAAACCCTCAGTGCCATGCTCTCGCACATACGAATCGGGGTCGTGCTCCGTAGGAAGGAACAGGAAGCGGACGTTGCGCAGATCGGTCGAGTGTGGCAAAGCAGCCTCCAGTGCGCGACTGGCTGCGCGTCGTCCTGCGGCATCGCCGTCGAAACTGAAGACCACCGCATCGGTGAAGCGGAACAGCTTTTGCACATGCTCGGCAGTGCAGGCGGTACCGAGGGTTGCGACTGCATTCGGAAAGCCCAGTTGCGCCAGCGCCACCACGTCCATGTAGCCTTCCACGACCAGCGCGAAGCCGTGCTGGCGGATTGCAGTCCTCGCCTCGAATAACCCGTACAACTCGCGGCCCTTGCTGAACACCGGCGTCTCGGGCGAATTCAGGTACTTTGGCTCGCCGCGGTCCAGTACCCGCCCCCCAAAGCCAATCACATCGCCTTGCACCGAACGTATCGGAAACATGATGCGGTCGCGGAAGCGGTCGTAGCGCTTCGCATCCGCGGAGGGATCGTCGGCCTCGTGGGCGATGACCAGACCACTTTCCTCAAGCAGCGGGTCGTCATACCGTGGAAAGGCGCTGGCCAGCGCACGCCAGCCATCAGGCGCGTAGCCGATCGCGAAACGCGCAGCGATCTCGCCGCTGAGGCCGCGCTGCTTCAGGTAGTCGATCGCGCGTGGGCTGGTCTTGAGTTGCTGGCGATAGTGGTGCGCCGCCTTCGCCAGCACGTCTGAAAAGGTGCTCTGCCGATCCTTGAGCTTGGCCGCGCGTTCGCGCTCTTCGGGAGAGCGATCGTCCTGCGGTACCGTCATGCCGACCTGTTGCGCGAGGTCGTTGACCGCGTCAATGAATCCCATGCCGGAGTGCTCCATCAGAAACCCGATGGCGTTGCCGTGCACACCACAGCCGAAGCAGTGGTAAGTCTGGCGACTCGGACTAACGGCAAAGCTGGGAGACTTTTCGCCGTGGAATGGGCACAAGCCCATGTGGTTTGCCCCCGCTTTTTTCAGCGTGACGTGCCTGCCGACAACCTCAGCGATGTCGACACGGGAGAGCAAGTCCTGAAGGAATGAAGGCGCGATCACGCCTTCAGTTTAGCGGCGGGCTCCCGTGCGGTGACGGCCCGCACCCATCTGCTATGACGATGTCAATCGTCCCCATCTGTAGTCTGGCCGGACAGCTGCAGCCCTGGGGCTGCGCTTGAATCAAACCGCGAAATCGCTGAGTTGACGGCCCGAGGCCAGAGCGGCTTTCAGCCATTTCGGCTGCAAGCCGCGGCCACTCCAGGATTCGCCCGTGGCGGAATTGCGGTACTTCGCCGCGACCTTACCACCCTTGGCGGCGCTCGGCGCCCGTGTCGACGACTTCACCGAAATGTCGGCGACGGTCAGGCCATATTCCTGCATCAGGCTCTTGACTTGTGCAATCGCGTTGGCAAGTTCTTCCTTGCGCGTCGACTCGATCACTTTGTCCAATTCTGCTTTTTGATTCAGCAATTCTTTCAGCGTCGACATGAGCTTTCCTTTGAACGTAGATTAATTCAGCGCACCGTATAGCCGGACGCGATCCGAGTATACAAAACTCCGGGTCGCGTCAAACCGGTCCACCATTAATCAATGTGAATCAAACCACAAAAACAACGCATGCCGCTTGATTTTCAGGCGCAGATCGATTCCATAAAAAATACTCATGCTGACGGCGGGACGTAACCGGCCACCTGTTCCGCACCGCTGCCGAAAAAGAAATTCTCCATCTGTCGTGCCAAATATTGACGAGACCGCAGGTCTGCCAGATTCAAACGGTTTTCGTTGACCAGCATCGTCTGGTGTTTCATCCACAGAGCCCAGGCTTCTTTGCTGACTTCGTTGTAAATGCGCTTGCCGAGTTCGCCGGGGTACGGCGCGTAGTCGAGTCCCTCGCCGACCTTCTTCAGATGAATGCAATTGACGGTACGTGCCATGGGGATGTCTCCGATTCAGATATATTCAATGAGTGAGCCGCATGAGGCGGCAGGCAAGATGGCCGTGATCAGGCGAGTGTCTTCACCAGCACCTGCGAGCGGCGATCCCAGTTGTATTTTCTTTGCCGCGCTTCGGGCAGCCATTCAGGCGAGACCTGCTCGAAGCCTCGCTTGATGAACCAGTGCATCGTCCTCGTGGTCAACACGAAGACGCTCTTCAATCCCATCGCGCGAGCGCGCTGCTCGATGCGCTTCAGAATGCGCTCGCCGTCGCCTTGTCCCTGTACTTCCGGCGAGACGGTCAATGCAGCCATCTCTCCGGTGTGTTTCTCTGGATAAGGGTATAGCGCTGCGCAACCGAATATCACGCCATCGTGTTCAATGACCGTATAGAAATCGATGTCGCGTTCGATTTCAGTGCGATCCCTCTTCACCAATGTGCCGTCGTTTTCAAATGGAACGATCAACTGCAACACACCACCAATGTCGTCAGCAGTGGCCTCGCGCAGACTTTCCAATTTTTCATCGACGATCATCGTGCCCACACCATCGTGGGTGAATGATTCCATCAGCACCGAGCCATCGACAGAAAACGGAATGATGTGAACGCGCACGACACCGTTGCGGCTCGCTTTCACTGCATGCTGCAAATAAAACGCGGTATCGGTGGGCTGCTGTGGATTTGGCAGAGCCGCCAACAGTGTCTCGGCGTCGGCGAGCGCCAGTTCCTGATCGATCGCGCTGTCTGGATCGGTGATATCAAGCGGTATGCCTTTGACCTCGGTGACGTAGATCAGCTTGTCGGCCTGCAATGAAATTGCGGCACTCGCGGCGACGTCTTCCATGCTCAGGTTGAAGGCCTCACCGGTGGGCGAAAAACCGAAGGGCGAAAGCATCACCAGCGCGCCAAAGTCGACGGCGCGGCGGATGCCGATTGCATCGATCTTGCGCACCAGCCCTGTGTGCTGGAAGTCCACGCCGTCAATCACACCGACCGGCTTGGCGGTGATGAAGTTGCCCGACACGACGCGGATCTGGCTGCCCGCCATCGGCGTGTTCGGCAACCCTTGCGAGAACGCGGCCTCGATCTCGTAGCGAAGTTGCCCAGCCGCCTCCTGTGCACAGTCCAGAGCGATCGCGTCGGTGACGCGCATGCCGTGGCTGTATTGGGAGACCTGCCCCTTGGCCTTGAGCTGCTCCTCGACCTGCGGCCGAAAGCCGTGCACCAGTACGACCTTGATGCCCATCGCGTGGATCAGTGCCAGGTCCTGGGCGAAGGTGTTCAGCTTGCCGGCGGCGATCAACTCGCCCGCGATGGCGACGACAAAGGTCTTGCTGCGGTGCGCATGGATGTACGGTGCAACCGAGCGGAACCACGGTACGAACGTGTGGGGGAAAACCAGACTCATCGTGGCGCTTTGAAATAATGCTCGATTTTGCATGAAGGCCCGATGACGTCTGCCCCGCGAGCCCGCCCGACGCCCCGCTTTGCGCACCGTGCGAATGCAACGCTCGCGAACCCGATTCCTGCGATCACCTTTGCCGACACGCTGCCGGTCTCGGCACGGCGTGACGACATCTCGACGGCTATTGCGGCGCATCAGGTCGTCATAGTCTGCGGTGAGACCGGCTCGGGCAAAACCACCCAACTGCCGAAGATCGCTCTCACCCTCGGCCGCGGTCGCGGTGCCGGCGGCCGCGGCCTGATCGGCCATACGCAACCGCGCCGCATCGCGGCGTCGAGCGTCGCCAAGCGCATTGCTCAGGAGCTGAATTCGCCGTTGGGTGAGATCGTTGGCTTCAAGGTAAGGTTCCAGGACCGGCTGTCACCCGGCGCCAGCGTCAAGCTGATGACCGACGGAATCCTGCTGGCCGAGACGCAGACCGATCCGCTGCTGCGCGCCTACGACACGCTGATCATCGATGAGGCGCACGAACGCAGCCTGAACATTGACTTTCTGCTCGGTTACCTGCGGCAGTTGCTCCCGCGGCGGCCAGATCTGAAGGTGATCGTGACTTCGGCCACCATCGATGCTGATCGTTTTGCGCATCACTTCGCCAACCAGGACGGACCTGCGCCAGTGATCCAGGTGTCGGGTCGGTTGTTCCCGGTCGAGCAGCGCTGGCGTCCGTTCGAAGACAGCCGTGAGTACGGCCTGAACCATGCGATCGCGGATGCCGTCGACGAACTGTGGATGAGCGGCGCTGCAGGATCCGGCGGCGACGTGCTGGTGTTCCTGCCCGGCGAACGCGAGATCCGCGATGCGGCGGATCATCTGCGGCGTCACCATCCGCCCGGCGTCGAAGTGGTGCCATTGTTCGCGCGGCTCAGTCAGCTGGAACAGGACCATGTCTTTGAGCCTCACAGCGCTCGGCGCATCGTGCTCGCGACGAATGTGGCCGAGACCTCGCTGACGGTGCCCGGCATCCAGTATGTGATCGATGCCGGCACGGCGCGAGTCAAGCGCTATAGCTACCGCAACAAGGTCGAGCAACTGCAGATCGAACCGACCAGCCAGGCCGCGGCCAACCAGCGCGCGGGTCGCTGCGGTCGAGTCAGCAATGGCATCTGCATCCGGCTGTACGACGAGAAGGACTTCGCCGGGCGACCGAAATTCGCCGACCCCGAAATCATGCGGTCCTCTTTGGCAGGCGTGATCCTGCGGATGAAGTCCCTGAACCTGGGGCTGGTCGAGGACTTCCCGTTCATCGAACCGCCGCCGCGCCGCGCGATCGCCGACGGCTACCAACTGCTGGCTGAACTCGGTGCCGTCGACGACCGCAACGAACTGACGGCCATGGGCCGGGAACTGGCGCGTCTGCCGCTGGATCCCCGCGTGGGCCGGATGATCCTGGAGGCGCGCAGCCGCCAGGCTCTCGCAGAGGTACTGATCGTGGCCAGTGCGATGAGCGTGCAGGACGTGCGCGACCGGCCATTGGAAGCGCAGCAGGCCGCCGACATGGCGCACAAGCAGTTCGACGATGAACGCTCGGAGTTCCTTGGCACGCTGAAGCTGTGGAAGTGGCTCGAAGCCTCGCGCGGCGGAGGACTCGGTGAAGCCCAGCCCGAACACAAGCTCAGCGTGCGCAAGCAGGAGCAGCTGCTGCGCGAGCACTTCATCTCGCCGCGCCGAGTACGCGAGTGGCGCGACATCCATTCGCAGTTGCTCACGGTCGTAGCAGAGAACGGCTGGCGACTCAATGCATCAGCGGCAACCTACGAGCAGCTGCACCTGTCGCTGCTGGCTGGATTGCTGGGCAACATCGGTGTGAAGAGCGATGAGGACGAGTGGTACCTCGGCGCGCGCGGTATCCGCTTCTACCGACATCCGGGCATCAATCTGTCGAAGAAGCCCGGCCGCTGGATCGTGGCTGCGGAACTCGTCGACACGACGCGGCTTTACGGCCGCGGCATTGCGGCGATCGAGCCGCAATGGCTGCCGCAGATTGCGGCGCATGTGATCAAGACCCAGTTACTGGAACCGCACTGGGAGAAGAAAGCGGCCGAGGTCATCGCATTGGAGCGCGCCACGCTGTACGGCATCGTGGTCTACAGCAATCGCCGCGTGAACTTCGGTCTTCTGAACCCGGCCGAGGCGCGCGAGATCTTCATCCGCGAAGCGCTGGTTGCAGGCGAATGGGAGACCCGGTTGCCATTCCTGGCGGCCAACCGAAAGCTCATCGCGCAGGTCGAAGATCTCGAACACAAATCGCGCCGCCAGGACGTGTTGGTCGACGACGAACTGATTCACGCGTTCTACGACCAGCAACTGCCCGCCGAGGTCTGCAGTGGTGCGACGCTGGAGCGCTGGTACCGCGACGAGATCAAGCGCCAGCCCAAGCTGTTGATGCTGACGCGCGAAGAGCTGATGCGCCACGAAGCCGCTGGCATCACTACTGCTGCATTCCCTAAGACGTTGCGCATGGGCGGTGTCGATTGCCCCGCGGTCTACCTCCACGAGCCAGGCGACGCGAAGGACGGCGTGACGGTGACGGTGCCGATCTACGCGCTGAACCAGGTCAGTGACGAACGCTGCGAATGGCTGGTGCCGGGCATGTTGAAGGACAAGGTGCTGGCGCTGGCGAAAAGCCTTCATCAGCGGCCGCGCTCGCGGCTGGTACCTTTGCCTGACTACGTCGCTGACTTCATTGCTGACATCGACACGGCGCAAGGTTTTGGCAGCGGCAGTCTGGTCGATGCCTTGTTGAAGCATGTACGAGGCAGGACGCAACTCGATGTGAAGCGCGGCGACTTCAAGATCGAGCAGGTACCCGCACACCTCTTCATGAACTTCCGCGTGGTCGACGAGCATGGCCGCCAGCTCGGTACGGGCCGCAACCTGGCGACGCTGAAGGCCGAGCTGGGCAGCCAGGCGCGTACAGCCTTCCAGGCGCTGGCGCAGTTGAAGGTCACTGCAACTGTGACGCCATCTACCAACGCGTCCGCACTGAGCGAGGCGAAGCCCGTCGAGCCGCTACGCGCCCGTGGCCGTGCGGAGCCAGTCGATACGCAGCCTGCAGCATCGGTTTCCAGTGTGGATGCGCTGTACACCGACTGGACTTTCGGCGAGCTTCCGGAACTGATGGAGGTGCGCCGTGGCGCGCAAGCCATGGTTGGCTTTCCGGCGCTGATTGACCGCAGCACCGCGGTTGCGATCGAGGTGTTTGACGAGCCCGCCGTCGCATCATCCCGCCACCGTGAGGGCCTGCGCCGGCTGGTCGCGCTGCAGATTCGCGAGGCGCTCAAGTACCTAGAGAAGAACATCCCTGACCTCCAGAAAATGTCGGTGCTGTACCTTGCCTTGGGCTCGACCGAGGAACTGCGTGAGCAGATCATCGGCCTGGCAATCGAACGCGCCTTCCTGGTTGATCCACTGCCCACCGATGCGTGCACATTCCGGCGTCGCATCGACGAAGGGCGAGGGCGCCTGACGCTGATTGCCAACGAGATCGCGCGTACGTCGCATGCGGTGCTGGTGGATCATGCTGCGGCCGTGCGCAAGCTGAAGGATTCACGGGCAACCAAGGAGGTGTCGGAAGACATCGAGGCGCAACTCGCCCGGTTAGTGTCCAAGCGCTTTCTGCAGGCGACACCGTGGCCTCAGCTGGCCCACCTGCCGCGCTTTTTGAAGGGCGTCGTGATGCGGCTCGACAAGTGGCGCGCCGACCCGGCGCGAGACGCCGCGCGGTTGGGCGAACTGCGCCCGATCGAGCAGCGCTACCTCCGCGCTGTCGCCGAGCGCAAAGGCGTACGGGATGTGCGGCTCGATGAGTTCCGTTGGTTGATCGAAGAGCTGCGCATCAGCCTGTTCGCGCAGGAGCTGCGAACTCCGCAGCCGGTCAGCGCCAAACGGCTGGAAAAGGCGTGGTCTCAGATGACGCAGTGATTCATGTTCGCAAGCTCCATTGTTCGACATACAATGGAGAGCTTCGGGGCGTAGCGCAGCCTGGTAGCGCACCTGGTTTGGGACCAGGTGGTCGTGAGTTCGAATCCCACCGCCCCGACCAACTTCCTTCGCTCAGTGCCGCGCATTGGGCCCTCTCTGGCGACGCATTCCCGCTTCGGCGAATTCGGCTCCATCGGATTCGATGCGGCGGTCACGGTCAACGGTGGCGGTAGCTCAACCGGATAGAGCACCAGCCTTCTAAGCTGGGGGTTACAGGTTCGATTCCTGTCCGCCGCGCCCCACGAATACACTGGCTGAGCCATGTTCGCCGCATCCGTGTCGATACTCTTTACCCTCCCCACGCGAGCCGCGTACGCAGCGATTGCATGCTGTCGCTCCTGAAACGTTGGTGGGCCCGCAGCAGGGGCCGCGCCGGTGGCGGCCTCGATGCGATCGAGGCCTGGGCCGCTCGGTCAGGTCTGCGCTACCGCGCTGACGAGGGCGGGCTGCGTTTCGTCATCGAAGCACCGTGTGCCGGTCAGACGCTGCGCATGGAATGGGGCCCATCGCAACGCAGTTACATCGCTGGCGACGAATTGCGCATCCGCGTCGATCTGAACCTGCCCGGCGCGTTGCAACTGCTCGCGATGACCCGCCCTCTCATGGAGCGCCTGGAACAGGAAACCTTTGAGCGCTACACGCAGGAGGCGCAAACCATCATCGACATGTCGCACCCCGAAGAGATGCGCTGGCTGGCGATGTTCCCGAAAATCGATCTGTCGTTCGACAAGGTGCTCCAGGCTCGCTACGGCGTGCTCGGCGTGAACACGGTTCTGGGAATGGCATGGATCAATGGGTCTTTGGGCGAACAACTCGCCAAGTCCGCACAGGACCTGCTGGCCAATCAAGATCCATTCCTGTTGATGGCCATGCGCGGCAAGATGTACCTGCGGCTGCAACTGGCTCAGCCCGGACCGGAGTCGCTGTCGCACTGTCTCGCGGTGTTCGATGCTGCGGTGCAGTCTGCGCTGCAATTGACCGGGCAGATGCCACCAGGTGGTGGGGAATGGGCATCCACGGCCAGCAGCTCCTGGCTCACACCCAGCGCGCTCGATGACCCTTCGCTTGGTCGTCGCTAGACCCCCCGCCTTTCAGGCCCTTGATTGGACGATCCGCCGTGGGGTCGCATGCTAGAGTGACTTTTTGTTACGTTTTTTGGACCTGAGTCCCTGAGCATGCGCATCATTTTCCCGGCGTTCGCCGCCATTGCTCTGCTTGCATTTGCAGCGCAGCCGTCGATGGCCGTAGGGTTCGGCCGGGTGGTCAATGCCACCACGCTGGGACAGCCGCTGGACATCACGGTGCCGGTCAGCGCCGATCCGACCGAGCAGATCACCGTTGAATGTGTCTCGGCCGAGGTGATCGTCGGCGACAGTGTGCTGCCACCGCCGGCGGTTCACTTGCGGCTCGACCCATCCTCCGACAGTGCTGTGCAACGGCTGCGCATTCAGAGCAGCGTGCGCATTGCCGAGCCTGTCCTCAATGTCACGGTGTCTGCCGGATGTGCTTCGCGCGTCAGCCGCCAGTTCGTGGTGTTTGTCGATCCGCCGCTCTCCGCGTATGAAGCCAGCGTGCCCACGGCGATCGAGCCTGCCGATGTGGCCGCCTCTGCGACAGCCCTGAAGGTCGGCCCTGGCGGCGCCGAGGCTTTATCGGCGGCCGCCGCCAGCGAAGGTTCGACACGAGCCGATGGATCGACGGCGCCGCCCCAACCAGCGGCATCGCGCCAACAACGCCGAGAGGCGCGCCAGCCTGTAGCAGGTCGCGCCGCGACCGAGACACGTGAGGCACGCGCACTCGCACGCAAATCCCGAACGGTCGCTTCGGCGACCGCCCGTGCGCGCGCTCCAGCGTCTCGCCTCCAACTCGAGCGGGGTACGACCCAGGCCGCCGCCCCGGCCATGGCTGCGATCGCGTCGCCACCCACGGCCGCCGATGTCGCTGCTTCTGCTGCGGCGATCGTCGCCGCCGCCGCCTCGGCGGTGTCCGAAGCCGAGCGTGCCAGCGAGTCTCAGCGCCAGCAGATTGCCGAACTGCAACGGCAGCTGGTGCAGTCAAAGCTGGACACCCAGGTGTCCAATGCGGCGGCAGCGAAGCTGCAGGCCAGATTGCAGGCCGCCGAAGCCTCGCGGTATTCCTTGCCTTGGCTGGTGGCGCTGACCGTGGCGGTGGCAGTGCTGCTGTTCGGCATCGGTGTGCTGTTGGACCGGCGCCGCTTGGCGCTGCGGCCTCGTCGACCTTCCTGGAGCGCCGAGCGGGCGCAGGCGCGGTCTGCGCCAAGCACGTTGGAGCCTGTGCCCTCCACCACGATGGGTTCAGCGCGCGCAACGGCGCAGCTGGTGGATGACGATCCGCGCGAGGCATTGGCAAGCACCGGCCCCTTGCCGGTCAGTCGCAATTCGACACCAACGGTTGCGGCCCGTGCCAGCGTGCCCTCTCTGTCGTCGGTCGCCGAATCCCCCTTTGTCGACACTTCGGTCGTGTCCGGCACCCGCACGCGGGCGGAGCCGGTGCGGTCGGCCTTGCCGGTCACCGCCGATGCGCTGATTGACCTGGAACAGCAGGCCGAATTCTTTGTCGCGTTGGGCCAGGAGGACACTGCGGTCGACTTGCTCGATGGTTTTTCACGAGGTGCGGGCGGTGCCTGTCCGATGCCCTACCTGATGTTGCTCGCGATTCATCGCCGCCGCGGTGATCGTGATGCCCACGTCGCGGTTCGCGAGCGCTACGAAAAGCGCTTCAACCGTTCGTCGCCTGCGTGGGACGGTCAACCGGCCGTGGCCACGTCGATTGCCGACCACGCGGACGAGATGCGGCGTATCGAGTCGGTTTGGGGCGATCCACCCGCGGCGATGCGGTTGGTCGAGTCCCTGCTGGTCCATGGTGGTACGCCGGCCGAGGCCTTTGACCTGCACTGCCTGGGCGAGTTGCAGTTCCTCTACCTGCTGGCCCGCGATCACAGCGAGATCGCGCCACCGCCTGCCGAGCCGGTCGATTTGCTGCTGCCTTTGTCGCCACTGACCACAGCGAACCCGGTCGGTACGGCTGTCGATCTGGAGCTGGACTTCCTGGTGTCCGAGACTCCGTCACAGTCAAAGTAGGCACAGCCTTTCAAGCGCCAGCGTCAGCGTCGCGTCTTCCTTCGCAAAGCAGAAACGGATCAGCCCCTGCTGGATGGGCTGCGCGTAGAACGCCGACATCGGGATCGCTGCGACGCCAATCTCCCGCGTCAGTCTTTCGCAGAATGTGTTGTCGTCTTCGCGGCTGACCCCGGAGTAATCGACGCACTGAAAATAGGTCCCGGCACAAGGAAGTGGCCGCAGCCGCGTGCCTTGCAAGCCCTGAGCGAACCGGTCGCGCTTGCGCTGGTAGAACGCGGCCAGCGCCAGGTGGTGTTGCGGGTCGCGCAAGTAGTCGGCCAAGCCGTGCTGCATTGGTGTGTTGACCGCGAACACGTTGAACTGGTGCACCTTACGGAACTCAGCGGTCATCGCTGCCGGCGCGGCGACGTAACCGACCTTCCACCCGGTCACGTGGTAGGTCTTGCCGAAGCTCGACACCACAAAGCTGCGTGCAGCCAGTTCCGGCCATCGCGCGATGCTCTGATGCGGCACGCTGTCGTAGACCATGTGCTCATAGACCTCATCGCCGATCACCAGCACGTCGGTGGGCCGCAGCAGATCGGTCAGTCGCTGCATGTCGGCAGCGCTCCACACGGTGCCGCTGGGGTTGTGCGGCGTGTTGACGATGATGAGCCGCGTCCGCGGCGACAGCGCCTGCGCGATGCGGTCGAAGTCGGGCGCGAAGGTGTCGGGCGCGAGCGGAACGTGCACTGCGATGCCACCGGCCAGTGCGACATTGGGCGCATAGCTGTCGAAACAGGGGTCGAGCAGGATCACTTCGTCGCCTGGGCGAACGACCGCCATCACCGCCGTCAGGATCGCCTGCGTGGCGCCGGCGGTGATCGTGATCTCGCGGTCCGGGTGATAGTGCCGACCGTACAGCGTCGCGATCTTCTCGGAAATGCCTTCTCGCAAGGCCAGCACGCCGGCCATCGGCGCGTACTGGTTGTGGCCGCTGCGCATGGCCTGATTCACGGCATCGAGCAGCCGCGCATCGCAGCCAAAATCCGGAAAGCCTTGTCCGAGGTTCACGGCGCCGTGCTGCTGTGCCAGCGCCGACATCACGCTGAAGATCGTCGTGCCGACCGCCGGCAAGCGGCTGGTCAGCGCCGGGGTGTGGCCCGCCTGGTTCATTCGCCAGACGCCGCCGATCCGCCGAGGCTTCGGGTGATCAGCGCGCGGCTCAGCCGTTCGGAAATCATCTCGGCGAACACATAGACGAAGTTACGCAGATAGGCCCCGCGCTTGAAGGCGATACGTGCGACGTTCTGGCCGAACAGCTGGCCGGCCGGCCGCCACACCAGGTCGCCGCTCGGCGGGTCGTCACGCACCGCCATCTCGGCCACGATGCCGATGCCCAGACCCAGCCGCACATAGGTCTTGATGACGTCGGAGTCGATCGCTTCGAGCACCACGTTCGGCTTCAGCCGCCGCGACTCGAAAGCCTGGTCGATGCGGGTGCGGCCGGTGAAGGTGGGGTGGTACGAGATCAACGGCTCGGCGGCGAGTTGTTCAATGGTGAGCCGCTCCACCTGGGCCAGTGGGTGGCCGGCCGGCATCACGATGACGTGCTGCCACTCGTAGCAGGGCAGGGTGACCAGTTCCTCGTAACGGTCCAGCGATTCGGTGGCCAACCCGACCTCGGCCACTTCCTCGATGACCATGCGTGCGACTTGTTGTGGATTGCCCTGGTGCAGGCTGACGTTCACCTTCGGGAAGCGCTTGCGAAGCCTTGCCACCGGTTCGGGCAGCACATAGCGAGCCTGCGTGTGGGTGGTCGCAATCGACAGCGTGCCCGCATCCTGGTTGGAAAACTCGTCGCCGATACGCTTGAGGTTGTTGACCTCTCGCATGATGATCTCGATCGCCTTGAGAACTTCTGCGCCCGGCTCGGTCACACGGCGCAGCCGCTTGCCGTGGCGAGCGAAGATGTCCACTCCCAGTTCGCCTTCCAGTTCGAGGATTGCCTTTGACACGCCCGGCTGGGAGGTAAACAGCGCCTTGGCGGTTTCCGTCAGATTCAGGTTCTGGCGGACCGCTTCCTGGACGAATCGGAACTGATGCAAGTTCATGGCGTGGGTGCAGATTCTGGGAGCCGCAGGGCGGCGGTCGCCATCGCTTCGATGACACCAGGCGCCTCTCCGATCGACGGCTGGAGGGTCCAGATCACCTGGGGATGCGTTTGACGCAGTGTGTCGATCAACAGCGGCAGATCCTTGCGTACGTGACCTCCGGTACCAAGGAACAACGGCACGATGTCGACACGTCTGCAGCCGGCATCCGCCAGCGTTGCCCCCGCATCGACCAGGGTCGGCGCCATGAATTCGAGGAAGCTCAAGGTCACCGTGATGCCTGGCGCCTGCTCGCGCACGCGGCGGAGTACCGCTTCGAAGGGCAGTGCCCAGTTCGGATCGCGTGCGCCGTGGGCGAACAGCAGCAGGCCGTCGTTCGCTGTGCTCATCGGTAACGCACCAGCCAGGCGAAAGCACCCATCGACATCAGCAGGAACAGCACACTCGGCGCAGCGGCAGCGATCCAAGGCGTCCAGTTGCGCAGCAGCCCCAGATGCCCGGCGAGGCTGTTGAGCAACACGAAGGCAATGCCCAGCATGATGCCGCCGAACACCTTCAGGCTGATGCCGCCCGCGCGTGCGTGGAGGTAGGCAAACGGCAATGCCAGGCACACCATCACCAGGCAGGCGAACGGGTACAGGGCGCGCTTCCAGAACTGGATTTCATAGGCTTGAATCGCCTGTTCGTTGGCGTCCAGGTGGCCGATGTAGCGCCACAGTTCCACCGTCGACATGGTGGAGACCGGGAGCAGCGCTGACGCGACCACCTCGGCGGAGGGGCCGCTTGTCCATTGCCAGGACTCCATTGATTCGCTGGTCACGCGGGGAGTCTGGCTGGCATCGCTGGTGATCCAGCGCGTCATGTTGACCTCGGACAAAACCCAGTGGCCCTGATTGTCGATGCGTCCAGACGCGGCGGTGATCTGTCGCACCAGCCTGCTGTCGTCATCAAACTCGAAGATGTTGACTTCGAGCATGCCGCCTTGCGGCCCGGAGCGCCCGATCTTGATGGAGTAGGAGCGATCACCATCAGGCGTGCTCTGGCGATCCTTGATCCACACGCCGGAGCGCCCATGGCTGAGACTGCCGCGCATCGCGGCCCGCACATCAATGCCCTTGTTTTCCGAGTAGGGCGCCAGATAGTCACCGACCAGGAAAGTCAGCGCGGCGAACGCCATGCCCAGAGTCGCGAGCAGGCGCAGCGCGCGCCAGGGGCCGAGACCGCTGGTGCGCAGGATGGTGAACTCCGACGATTGCGACATCCTCGACAACGTGTAGATGGTGCCAATCAGCACCATGATCGGCGCCAGTTCATAGAAGTGCCCGGGAACATCCAGCATGCTGGCCAGCGTGGCCAGTCCGATCGAGCCTCTCACCTTGGCCATTTCCGATAAGGCGTCGACGAGGTCAATGAACAGGAACAAGGACAGGAAGGCCAACGACACGAACATCACCGACACCGTGATGTCGACATAGAACAGGCGACGTACCGTCTTCATCGGAGTCAGGCGCATCAGGTGCCAGCGGCTGCAGCGCGGCGCGGCATGCGTTTTGCCGATTCCTGTCGCCACATCAGGTAGGTCGCGAGCAACAGCGCGGCACCGTGTGTCAGCAGCAAGGCAGAGCCCATTCCCATCTTGCCATTCGACACCCAGGCGCGCGACAGGCTGATCAGGTTGTAGTAGACGATGAAAGTCAGCAGCGCAAACATGAGGTTCCAGTTGTTGGCCCGACGAGGATTGATCGCTGCCAGTCCGATCGCCAGCAGAACCATGTTGGTTGCCGCCAGGATCAGTCCCAGTCGCCAGGTCAGCTCGCCCAAATGTTCGGGTGTCGGCGTGCTCACCAGCGCCATCGTGGAGCGAGCCTTCGGTGGCAACTTGTCTGTGGGCGATGCGAGCCGGTCGCCGACGATCACGTCGTAGCGATCGAAGCGCGACAGCGTCCTCTCCGCAGACTTGCGATCGACCTCATTGCGCTGGCCATCGCCGAGGCGCAGATAGCGATTGTCATTCTCCACGTCGACACGGCCCGTCCGAGACGTGGTGACCGATTCGCTGTCCTTCAATCGGCCATAGATGAACACATTGCGCCCGTCGGTGCCGTCCGGCGAGTTGCGCTCGATGAAGAAGACTCTGCTGCCGTCGGCAGACGCCTCGAACTGACCGGGAGTGACTCGCGACAGATTGGATCGGCGCTCGAACTGGTCCTTCAGGACGGCAGAACGTTCATTGACCCAGGGCCACACGAACAGTGACATCAGCAGCACCACCAGAAGCACCGGCCAGGTGGTTCGCAGCACCGGCCGGATGAAGCGCCACAGGCTCACGCCGCTGGCAAACCAGATCGCCATTTCGCTGTCGCGGTACATCCGCCCGAGTGTGCCCATGATGGCGACGAACATCGACAGGGCCAGCATGGTGGGCAGGTGCGCCAGCGCGGTATATCCGAGCAGCAGCACCACGTCCTGCGGCGCCGCCTTGCCACCCGCGGCCATGCCCAGTGTACGGATCAGCATCATCGTCAGCACGATGGTCAGAATGACGACCAACGTGGCGCCAAAGGTGCGCGCCAGGTCACGACGCAAGGTCGAATCGAATAACATCAGTAGCCCAATTGATCAGCAGGCATTATGGACTTCAGACACCTTGTTGCGACCCCCGCGTCCCTGTCCGAAATCAACGCCGACGCGCTGGTGCTTGTGGTTCATGGCAGCGTCATCGATGGTGCTCTGGCTCCTGCGATCTCCTCGCTGATCGGCGAGGCAGTCGATGCCGGCGACCTGCAGCTGAAGGCGGGCCGCAGCCTTTACCTGCACCGGCCGGCTGGCGTGAAGGCCTCGCGGCTGCTGGTGGTCGGTGCTGGCGCTGCGAGCGTGAAGTCTTTCAAGACCGCGGTGGCTTCGGGCCTGGCCCACTTGAAGGGCAGCGGCGCGAAGCACATTGTGGTGGCCGTGGCAGACGCCAACCCGCTGACGGCGTTGCACGGGGAGGCACTTGCCACCGCCGCTGCCGATGCCACCTACCTGTATCGCCACACCAAGCCCAGCGCAGCGAAGGCCCCTGCGATGTCCCGCTTCACGCTGGCGTGTGGCAAGGGCCAGGCGAGCGATGTCTCCGCCGGCCTGCAACGCGGCGCGGCGATTGCCGCCGGGGTCACCTTGGCGCGCGAATGCGCCAATCGACCAGGAAACCACTGTACGCCGACATACCTGGGCGAGCAGGCCAAGCGTCTGGGGAAGGAGCACGGGTTGAAGGTCGAGGTGCTCGACCGCAAAGCGGTCGAAAAGCTCGGCATGGGTGCGTTCCTCGCTGTGGCGCAGGGCTCGGCGGAGCCGCTGCGCTTCATCGTCGCGCGCTACGAAGGGGCCGCGAAATCGCAGGCGCCGGTGGTGCTGGTGGGCAAGGGCATCACCTTCGACACCGGCGGCATCTCGATCAAACCCTCGGCCGAGATGGACGAGATGAAGTACGACATGGGCGGCGCTGCCAGTGTGCTCGGCACCCTGCGCGCGATCGCCGAGATCAAGCCCAAGCTAAATGTGATCGGCATCATCCCGAGTTGCGACAACATGCCCAGCGGCAAAGCCGTCAAGCCTGGCGATGTGGTGACCAGCCTGTCCGGCCAGACCATCGAAATCCTGAACACCGATGCCGAAGGCCGGCTGATCCTGTGTGATGCGCTCACCTATGCCGAGCGCTTCAAGCCGGCGGTAGTGGTCGACGTCGCCACCTTGACCGGAGCCTGCGTGATCGCGCTGGGCCACCACCGCTCGGGACTCTTCACAGCCGATGATGCGCTGGCCACCGAGTTGCTGAACGCGGGCGACGTGGCGCTTGACCCTTGCTGGCGCATGCCGCTTGACGACGAGTACGACGAAGGCCTGAAGAGCAACTTCGCCGACATGGGCAATGTCGGCGGCCGAGCCGGAGGTGCGATCACTGCGGCAATGTTCCTGAAGCGCTATACCGCCCAATACCGCTGGGCGCACCTCGACATTGCGGGCACCGCCTGGAAATCTGGTGCCGCCAAGGGCAGCACAGGGCGACCGGTGGGCTTGTTGACCCATTTCGTGCTGGCGCAGATCAAGTGATCGCCAATTGGCTGCACGCGACCCGATGACCGAGGTGCAGTTCCACGTCAATGTGTCCGACCCGGTGCACTACGTGTGTCGACTGCTGCGCAAGGCCCTGCGCCAGGGGGCAAGGCTCGCGGTGACCGGATCGACTGCAACGCTCGCCGAACTGGACCGCGCGCTGTGGGTGTTCGAGGCCGATGAGTTCCTGCCGCATGTGAAGCTCGAGGGCGACAAGCCCACGGCAGTGCAGTCGCGCGCTCCGGTGTGGCTGGTCGAGGATGCTCGCCATGGCACCGCAAGGCAGGTATTGGTGAACATCGGTGCGCCAGTGACTGCTGCTTTTGACGCCTACCCGCGCATCATCGAAATCGTGTCCGACAACGACGAGGACCGCAGCGCCGGTCGCCAGCGCTGGCGCGACTACCTGGCACGCGGCTGTGCGCCGGTGAAGCACGAGGTCACCGCTTGAGCCTGCCCACGCTGCCACCCATGCGAGTGCCCACGCTGACCGAGGTGGTCGACTGGCCTCCTGTGCAACTGGTTGTGGTCGAGGAGCCAGCGCCTGCGCAGCCTCACGCACACGCGGAGGGCGCGGTCGAAGTCTGCATCGAAGAAGCTGCAGAGCTGACCACGGCAGAACCTGACGTCGAGCTCCCGAACGAGCTCACGCCGTCCCTGGCTGACGTGCCGGTGAGCGACGCATCTCTCCACGAGCCGTCGCCCACGCCACCGATCGATGAAGCAGCGCTGGCCCAGCGCATCTTCACCGACCTGCAGCACCAGGTCGATTCGATGCTGGACCAGCAGCTCCGCGCGGCGATGCAGCCGCTGCTGAACCGTCTGGCCGACACATTGGCGCTGCAGGCGCGCGAGGAATTGGCATCGGCCTTGCGTGACATGGTGGCGCTGGCGGTGTCACGCGAGATGATTCGGTTGCGTGCTGCAGCGCCGCCCAGCGACTCAGCTGTCCCCTGAAGCCGCCGTGCAGACCTCTTGCTTTTTTCTCGTGGATGGATGACATGCGAACCCAACAGAACACGCGGATGCTCGCGCTAGCGGCGGCCCTGACGGTAGCCTTCTCCGGACCGGCTTGCGCGCAGGAATTGGTCGTCAAGATCGGGCATGTCGGACCGATCAGCGGTCCGGACGCCCACCTGGGCAAGGACAACGAGCTTGGCGCCAAGATGGCCATCGACGAGCTGAACGCCAAGGGCATGGTCATTGGCGGCAAGAAGGCGAAGTTTGTCCTGCTCGCTGAGGACGATGCATCCGATCCGAAGCAGGGCACGGCCGTCGCGCAGAAGCTGGTCGATTCCAATGTCAACGGCGTCATTGGTCACCTGAATTCAGGCACGTCGATCCCCGCGTCGAAGATCTACAGCGATGCCGGCATCCCGCAGATCTCGCCTTCGTCGACCAATCCAAAACTCACCCGGCAGGGCTACAAAACCACCTTCCGTGTGGTCGCGGACGATGTGCACCTGGGCAGCACCTTGGGCCGCTATGCGTCGCAGACGATCAAAGGCAAATCGATTGCCGTCATCGACGACCGCACCGCCTACGGCCAGGGCGTCGCCGAGGAATTCGAGAAAGGCGTGGCTGCCAGCGGCGGTAAGGTCATCGGCCGCCAGTTCACCACCAGCAAGGAGACCAACTTCACGTCGATCCTGACCGCGATCAGGTCAGGCAAGCCCGATGTGGTGTTCTACGGCGGCATGGACTCGGTGGCCGGGCCGATGCTGCGCCAGATGAAGCAGTTGGGCATGACTGCCACCTTCATGGGTGGTGACGGCCTGTGCACCGCGGCCTTGCCGGGCCTTTCGGCCGGTGCGATGAGTGACGGGCAGGTGGTGTGCGCCGAGGCGGGCGGCGTGGTTGGCGAACAGAAGAAGGCCCTGGACGACTTTCGCGTCGCCTTCAAGAAGAAGTTCAACGTCGAGGTGCAGCTCTATGCGCCCTACGTCTACGACTCGGTCAACGTGATGGTCGCCGCGATGGTCAAGGCCGGCTCGGCCGAGCCGGCCAAGTACCTGGCGACGCTGGCGAAAACCGAAGGCTACAAGGGCGTGACCGGCACGATCTCGTTCGATAGCAAGGGCGACATCAAGAACGGTGCGCTGACGCTGTACACCTACAAGGGCGGTGTGCGCGAGCAGATTGCGGTGGTGCGCTGAATCGGCTGTCACTCAAAGAAAAAGGGCACCGCTGTGTGCCCTTTTTTGGCCGTCGACCGATGGGGTTACTTGGTCGTGTTTTGCATCAAACCTGCAGCTTCCTGCCTCAGCTGCACTGACTTCTGATCGATCGCATCCAGCTCCGCGCTGGGCTCCTTGACGCTGTCCTTGGCTTTCAGATAGGCCGCCTGCCACTCCATCGAATTGCACTCGGGGATGCCGGTGTCGCCTTGCTGCGCCTTCATGTGATCGACGCACTTCTGCAGTGCGGCGTTCATCTTGTTGCCGGCGGCGACGGCGTCGCCAACCCGATCGCAGGCCGACAGCATCAATGCCATGACCACAATGAAGATGCTTTTCAAGGTTGGGCTCCGCATGCAAAAACAGGCCCGAAGGCCCGTGTTCACTGGTTGTCTGGCGGGAGGGCGTCATTCATAAGATGCCTTGCAAGGTGCTTGAATGCTTGCTTGCGCGAATTTTTAATCTACAGATACCATCAAAAATACCAACAAGAACAATTCGGTGCGCGCTGCTTGCCGGACTGGCGCCATCTGTTTTCTTGCGAACTCGAACCCCTTGCTCCGCAGTCGGGGTCTGCTCGCGTTTGGCACGGAGCGATTTTTGGCGCCGTTCACCCGCAGATTTCCAACGGCAGCAGGGAGTCACCGTTGCGCATTCTAACGACAGCCCGTGCCTCCGACTTGGCTATGCGTGGGCTTCCGGGCCCCTGGCTCGTTTCCCTTTTGCGGGGAGCGTCCGTGCCCGCCGTCCATGCAACGCACAAAGGGGCCCATCGGCCCCTTCGGTCTTGCTTCATAAGCGGCGCACTCACATCAGCCCACGCTCCGCCAGACTCACCGCAGCGCTCCGAGTGACGATCACATGATCGAGCACCCGCACATCGACCAGCGCCAGCGCTGATTTCAGCGTCTGCGTCAGGTACTCATCGGCCCGTGAGGGCTCGACAGTTCCGGATGGGTGGTTGTGGCACAGGATGACGGCTGCCGCGTTCCTGCGAAGCGATTCGATCACCACCTCGCGCGGGTAGACGCTGGTCTGCGTCAGCGTCCCCCGGAACATTTCGTCCGTCGCGATGACCCGGTGCTGCGCATCTAGGAAGACGACCGCGAAGACCTCGTGCAGCCGATCCCCAAGCAGCAGCATCAGGTAGTCGCGCACATCTTGCGGGCTCGTCAGTGCATCCGTCGCGGGGAGTACCTCGCAAGCCAGGAGCTCGAGCGCTTGTTGAACGGTGGGGTGTCGCATGGCCAGTGCTTTCAAGAGAGTTGATGACCCTGATGGCGCGGAAGTGTTCCGGTTCTTGCTTGGCCCGGCGCGATAGACCCCCCGGTGGGTGGGGGTGGGACCAACGCATATGACCCCCTGGGGGTGTCTAGGTGTGCCTTACAGGTCAAGCTCCAAATTTCGATTTGTCGCCATGACATCCGGATACAGCTCACTTTGATCCACAGCGGGATTGGTCGCCAGCGAGGGCGTGAACCGCCCCGGTTTTTGAGGAGGCTCCAATCTTTGAGAGGATGGAGCCATGAAGAAGTCGAACAAGTTCTCACCCGAGGTGCGTGAGCGGGCCGTGCGACTGGTGCAGGAGCACCGCGGGGAA